>ERZ1673697.22-NODE-22-length-238516-cov-9.654761_pt1 | contig 238516 bp, 212 predicted proteins | sample MGYA00580227_ERZ1673697 | MGnify/ENA primary metagenome ERZ1673697 (study PRJEB41218, sample SAMN15661759) | gut metagenome | host: Homo sapiens | place: Canada: London | collected 2015-08-20/2019-03-30 | study: EMG produced TPA metagenomics assembly of...
TAGTAGCGGTGACATAGTGATGAAGCATAGTCAGCATTTTTTCAAAGAGATCATTTCCATGAGGCGTACTCAGAAGACTGGAAAGAAAAGGATTTTCCATTGTATAACGGCAGATCGTCAGAAAATAGGACTGACAGATATCGTGGTCATTTTCAGGATGAAATTTTTCCATTATGGAGAAAACATCATGGATCGTCTTTTCTTCAACAGCAGATACAAGAGAGGGGATGTCCTGATAATGATTATAAAAAGTGCTTCTCGCGATACCGGCTGTTTTTGTGATATCGGATACAGTGATCTGGTCAGTAGTTTTTTTCTTTACAAGTTTAAAAAAAGCACCCAGAATAGCTTCATCCGCTACAGAATATCTTTCATCAGAAACTGGATTTTGCATAGTCACGATTCCCTCCCACATCTTATCAATAAATATAATAAAGTATAACACAAATCCAATAGTATAAGAACAAGAAAAAACAGTAACAAGCAGTTTACGCTTCTGGTAAAAAAATAACGATAATGTTTAGAAAATAACAAGATTTTGGGGCCTGTAGAAATTAAAATTTATAAAAAAAGCCAATCTTTTTGATAAAAATATACAATAATATCTGGATAAAATGAGTGCTTTGTGCTACATTTATATAGACAGTAATTATAGAACCAGATTATCAGATTTTTATTGTTTTTTTCTTAACAGTGCAGAGGAGGAAAAGAAGGATAAAAGGCGATAAGTATACAGGTTCAAATATTTCATAAGGAAGGTGAGCAATTGGAAAACTATACTAAGTACAAGCTGAAAAGCAGTGATGAACTTACATCAGTGCTGAACGGCAGGGACAACCTGTTTGTGATTGCCTGCAACAAGTGTTTCAAAGAGTTTGAAACTGTTGACGAACCAGATTGCGGAGAGTTCCTGAAATTTGCTGCGGAGCAGGGAAAAAACGTCACGGGCAGTGCAAAGTTTGATTTCTTATGCAATAAAATGCACACAGAAAGAAAATTACAGGATCTGATTCCAGAAGGTACAGAGAATGTAGTAGTAATTTCCTGTGGTCTTGGTATTCAGACTGTTGCGGATCTGGCTGGCAAACCGGTCATTGCCGCAAGCAATACCCTTAACTACAGAGGCCATCATGGTATGGCACTTACAAAGAAGAGCTGTGATGCTTGTGCACAGTGCTATCTGAACATTACCGGAGGCGTCTGTCCTATCGTTGACTGTTCAAAAAGTCTTGTAAATGGACAGTGCGGCGGAGCAAAGAACGGAAAATGCGAAGTGGATCCGAACAAGGATTGTGCATGGGAAAAAATCTATCAGAGACTGGCAAAACAGGGACGTCTGGAAGAATTTCTCAATCAGCCGGTACAGGTTCGTGATTTCTCCAAAGTTAATTTCAAGGTCATCAATGACTATGTGAAATCTATCAGAGAAGACAGACTGAACGGATATTACGGCGGTGTTCATCCATCAGAACACAAGGAATTCAGTGAACATGTTGATCTGAAGAAATTCCCGGATCCGAAGACTGTTGTAATTTCCATGTCACAGCATCTGGGAGCTCCGGCTAACCCGATTGTTCAGGTTGGCGATACCGTAAAAGTTGGTCAGAAGATTGGTGAAGCTGCCGGATTCATCAGTGCTCCGGTACACTCCAGTGTAAGCGGAACTGTAGTTGCCGTTGAACCTCGTATGCATGGTACAAGAGGCAGTGAAGTAATGGCTGTTGTTATTGAATCGGATGGAAAAAATACTCTGCATGAATCCGTACAGCCACATAAATCATTAGATGAACTGACTCCAGATGAAATCATTGACATTGTAAAAGAAGCAGGAATCGTTGGTATGGGTGGTGCAGGTTTCCCAACCTGTGTCAAACTGAAACCAGCCAAACCAGTTGATACGATTCTTCTCAATGGATGCGAATGTGAACCATATTTAACAGCAGACCACAAGGTTCTTCTTGAGTTCGCAGATGATATCATTTTTGGTCTGAAAGCAATCCTCAAGACGACAGGTGCCGAGAAGGGTATCATCGTTATCGAAGATAATAAACCAGATGCTATCGAATTAATGAAAGAAAAAGTTGCTGATATTGGAAATATGGAAGTCTTTGTTGCACGGACCAAATATCCACAGGGTGCTGAAAAAACTCTCATTAAACGTGTCATGGGCAGAAAGGTTCCAAGTGGCGGTCTCCCGGCTGATGTTGGAGTTATCGTAGATAATATCAGTACGGTAAAGGCAATTTCCGATGCAATCCAGAAAGGCATGCCTTTGATCGAACGTGTTACAACAATAACAGGTGAAAAGATCAAGAATCCTGGCAACTTTATCATCAAGATTGGTACAAGTGTAAAAGATCTGATCGATTATTGCGGTGGATTTACAGATGATGATGTACTGGTTAAGATGGGCGGACCAATGATGGGATTCCCTCTGAACACGCTGGATGTTCCTATGATGAAGGGCTCCAACGGTATCATCGCTATTGATACAGATGAGACAAAAGAGCAGCCATGTATCAAATGCGGACGTTGCGTAGATGTCTGTCCGATGGAACTCTCTCCGCTGTATTTCGTGAAATATGCAAAAGAAGAGAACTGGCAGGGCATGAAAGACATGAACGTTATGGATTGTGTTGAGTGTAGATGCTGCCAGTATATCTGTTCTTCCAAGATTCCGATCATTAACAGTATCAAAGCCGGAAAAAATGCAGTAAGGGGGATGAAGTGATATGTTGATTACCCAGTTAAAAGCAAAAGAAACCATCACATCACTGACAGCTGGAAAGAAAGTTTTTATCATTAACTGCCACGGATGTAAAGAAGTTCGTTTTCCGGAAAAAGAAGCTGTTGAACTTCAGAAAGAGCTTGCTGCTGAGGGAACGGTAACAGGAATCATGACAACAGATTACATTTGTAATCCGGAAAATCTGGAACTTCGCCTTAAGAAACATATGAGTAAGATCCAGGAAGCAGATCTGGTTCTGGTATTCTCCTGTGGTGTTGGTGTACAGACAGTTGCCGAATACCTAGATGACAAGATGGTCTGCGCAGCCTGTGATACATACCCGGTACCAGGTTTCCAGGGTGTGACACCATTAGAGTACAAATGTGACCAGTGTGGCGAATGTTATCTGAACCTGACAGGTGGAATCTGTCCGATCACAGCATGTTCAAAGAGCCTTGTTAACGGCCAGTGCGGTGGTTCCAAGAATGGAAAATGTGAAGTAGACAGTGAGATGGAATGTGGATGGGAACGCATCTACAGACGCCTGAAAGAAATCGGACGCCTTGACGCACTGAAATGCCCGACACAGATTCATAATTTTGCGACAGATGATGAAGTAAAATAATTAAAATGTCTGGTAACTATTTAGTTACGAAGCCTGATAAATTATAATATTATAATGATTGGAGCAATGTACAATGAAAATGAAAGAATTATTCGACCGTGGTGAATTTGTAGTTTCTGCAGAAGTAGGACCGCCAAAAGGAATCCACGTAGATGAACTGGTAGAAGAAGCAAAAACATACCTCAAGGATGTTCATGCAGTTAACGTAACTGATAACCAGTCTTCTGTTATGCGTCTTGGATCTCTTGCAATGTGTAAAGTTCTCAAGGATGCAGGCATGAATCCGATCTTCCAGCTTGCATGCCGTGACAGAAACCGTATCGCTCTGGAGTCTGATCTTCTCAGCGCTGCAATGCTGGGCATTGACAACGTCCTTTGCCTCACAGGTGACCATACAAAGATGGGTGACCACCCACAGGCAAAACCTGTATTCGACCTTGACTCCGTATCCCTTCTTCACACAGTGAAGCTTCTGGAATCCGGTGTGGATCTTGGTGGAAACGAACTGGTTGGCGAGCCGCCGAAATTCTCCAAGGGTGCTGTTGTATCTCCATGCAGCGATTCCGTTGACGCACAGCTTGCAAAAATGGAAAGAAAAGTAGCAGCAGGTGCAGAATACTTCCAGACACAGGCAGTATTTGAACCGGAGAAATTCATCAAATTCATGGAAAAAGCAAAACAGTTCGGAAAACCTGTACAGGTTGGTATCATCATTCCGAAGTCCGCTGGAATGGCTAAATTCATGAACAACAATGTTGCCGGCATTCATGTTCCGGACGAGATGCTCGAGGAACTGAAAGCAGACAAAGAAAAGACAAAAGCAGGTATCACAGGTGTTGAGATCGCCGCGCGCATTATCAAAGAGTGCAAGCCATACTGTCAGGGTGTACATATCATGGCACTTGGCTGGGAATCCAAGATTCCGGATCTGCTGAAACTGGCTGAGATCTAAAAAAGTATATATAGTCTGAAATAAAATGACAGGTGTCTGTCTTTGGTGAGAACCAGAGGCAGGCACCTGTTTTTTGATTCTGTATATGAGTAAAAAACAAAAATATCCATTAAATAATAGACATAAAGCTTGAGTAATGATGACAATTGCATACTATTTTGTTATAATATTTTTTATGCAATATAGAGAAATATGGAACAGTTAATCATATCAGACAAAGTACAAAAAGAGATGCTTACAGATTTTATGATTATGAGGGAAACAAAGGGACTGAATGAACAGAAAGATAGAAAAGCAGATAAGAAAAAAAGGTAAGAAAAAAAGATGCTATTTGAGCATTTTTGCATTTATCATGTTGCTTTTTGTACCAGTTTTTGTTTATGCGTCGGAAATGAAAAGTGACGGGAAAACAACTCAGGTAATAGAGGAAGAAAATAAAACCGTGAGAGTTGGCTATTTTCCATATTCCAATTTTCAGGAAGGAAGTTATGGGGAACACAAGCAGGGAGCAGGCTATGAATATCTTCAGAAAATTTCTTATATAACTGGCTGGAAGTATGAATATGTCTATGGTTCATTTAAAGAGTGTCTGGATATGCTGGCAGATGGAAAAATAGACATACTTGGAAGTGTCAGTTATACACCAGAAAGAGCGGAATCTATCGATTTTTCAACCTACGCTGAGGGGATAGAAAAATATTGGATCTATACCCGGGAAGATCATACGGATCTTACGGATGGTGATCTGAAGCAGATGAATGGCTGTCGTATCGGTGTTGCAGATGGAAGTTATCAGAAAGATCTTTTGGAAAAATGGCTGGACAGCAATCAGATCCATGCAGAGGTTGTTGCCTGTAAAGGCTATGATGAAATGATAGAAAAACTGGATGCAGATGAACTGGATGCACTTGTGATCCCAGTGCTGTCTGTCAACAGCGATTTTATTGCCATTGCCAATATCGGTGCAAGTGACTGTTATTTCGGTGTATCAAAATCCAGACCAGATCTGTTAAAGGAATTAAATTCTGCCATGGAAGAAATCAACAATACAGAAACGGACTACAGCAGCAAGCTGTATGCCCGTTATGAAGGAAAAGCGGTCATAAATTATGCACTCAACAAGGAAGAAAAACAATGGCTGGATGCACATGAAAATACAATCCGTGTGGGATATCTAAAGGATAATCTTCCTTTCTGCGGTGAAGAAAATGGGAAACTGACAGGAATCCTTGGAACCGTTCTGGATATGGTTCAGGAAAAATATGAAATTACGATCAAGGTGGTTCCCTGTTCCACGGGAGTACAGATGAATGAGGCATTGCAATCTGGTGAAATAGATATTGCCGGTCCTATCATTCAGGATTTTTATATACAGGAACAGTTTCAGGTGGTGTTGACAGATGCAATCTTTGATATTACGCCAGTTGTTATTTACAAAGGAAAAGAATATAGCAGCTGCCTCTCTACGATTGCAGTGACAGAGACATCATTGTATTCTGAATTGATGGTGTCCCTTCTTTTTCCAGATGCAGAGATTAAACAATATGGCACACAGGAAGAATGCCTGGAGGCAGTAGCAAATGGAAAAGTAGGAGCAACTGTTATTCCATCTTCGAAGATTAATCTTCTTAATGAAAGTCCACTGACCAAAAGCCTGTCATTTGCAGAAATGGCAAAACGGCAGGAATTAGCGATGTTTACGACGAGAGAAAACAGAAGAGCAGCTACCATTATCAATAAAGCAATCGATCAGTCCTCCAATATTTTAAATGGCGTTGTCATTGCACAGAATTCTGTTTCAGAAAAGAAAATGACCTTGCAGGATGTACTTACAGAGTATGCCGGTTTCGTTATCGGAGTTTCATTTGTGATTATTTTTGTATTACTTCTTCTGCTTTATTTCCTTTCCGTAAGCAGGAAAAAACAGATGGAAGCATTGAAAGAAGCACAGGATGCAAATGCGGCGAATATTGCAAAAACAACTTTCCTGAACCATATGTCCCATGATATCAGGACACCAATGAATGCAATTGTTGGATTTACAGATATTGCCATGAAGAGGAAACCGGACAAAGAAGTGGAGGATTGTCTGAAAAAGATCAGGCAGAGTTCAGAATATCTGATGACACTCATTAACGATGTGCTGGATATCAGCCGCATCGAAAGCGGTAAACTGGAATATAAACCGGTACTGGTAGATCTCAGGGATATGACAGATACTGTCTTGTCGATCGCAAGGGGATATATGGAAAACCGTGACCTTAATTTTTATGTTTCAAGAGAAGAACTTAAAAATCCTTATGTGATGGCAGATGAACTCAGAATCAGGGAAGTATTGCTCAACATTATCAGCAATGCAGTCAAATTTACAAAAGACGGAGGTACCATTTCATTTGTAGCAGAAAACTGTCCGGGCAAGGATGAGCATCATTTAATCGTACGCTATCATATATCAGATACCGGAATTGGTATGAGTGAGGAGTTCCAGACCAGAATATTTGATGAGTTCAGTCAGGAAAATAATGGGGCAAGAACCAGTTATAAGGGAACCGGACTGGGAATGGCGATTGCCAAACGGTATGTAGATCTTATGGGTGGGAAAATTGAAGTCAGCAGCAGACAGGGCATTGGCTCAGCATTTACTGTAGAAATCCCGCTGCTTATAGCAGAACATGTACTAACTGAAGAGAAAGAAAAGTTAAGGAAAGATATTGATTTACATGGTTTACATGTTCTTTTGGCAGAGGACAATGATTTAAACGCAGAAATAGCAATAGCTTTGTTGGAAGAAAAAGGGATGATTGTAACCAGAACCACTGATGGTAAATCTGCCCTGACACAGTTTTGCAATACAGTTCCGGGGACTTTTGATCTGATTTTGATGGACATCATGATGCCGGAAATGAATGGGTATGAAACGACAAAAGCTATAAGAAATCTGCCGGATCGTCCGGACGGAAAGGAAATCCCTATTATTGCAATGACAGCAAATGCATTTGCAGAGGATGTACAGGCTGCTTTGAAGGCTGGAATGGATGATCATGTGGCAAAGCCGATTGATATGAGCATTTTAATATCTGTCATCACAAAATATATAGAGCAATGAGTTAGTGGAGATCAAAGCGCCGAATGATGCCAATGACCTGTTTGTTTCCAAGATCGAGCAGCTTTTTCAGGAACACTCTGGTAAATAACTTCAGGAAACAGTAAATAACGATAAAATTTTATACAAAAAATGCGGAAGAGCATTGCGAAGAAATCTATTCGATGACTTTGCAGTGCTCTTTTTTCGTTTTATAGGAGCTTATTTTCGTGTGAGAGCGGGAGAAGTTAGTAATAGTATACAAAAAAAGCAAAATAACATTGTAGCAATTGTCAATAGATTTTTAGAAAACTTATATATATGTTGTGGACGATATATTGTAAATGCGAAATCCATGCTTGGTGTTCTGAGCATGCCGGAGTTTGACAAAGGTGAACTGCATATCCACACCGATGTAAAAGACATTGAGAAAGTTTATGCTATGATCAATCAGGCTGGGCTGAACAGTACACAGGATACAGTTCATTTTCTTCCGTTCTGGGAGAATGGAGTGAAGTTCTTTACAATTGAAGGACCGAATAAAGAAAAAGTAGAGTTCAGTCAATATTTGTAATATACATATTTATAAAAAGCGCATTTCATATCTGGTGTGGTATGAGATGCGCTTTTTTCAGTGGAGAATCAGAACTCTCCGTTATTTTTTATATAATCTTTGTACCAGTAAGCAGAATCTTTCAGGATTCTTTGCTGTGTCTGGTAGTCAATATAGATCAGACCAAATCGTTCGGAATATCCCTTGGACCATTCGAAATTATCCATCAGGGACCACTGGAAATAACCGCGTATATCCGCAACAGTGGCGGCCTTTTTTAATTCATCAAGGTATCTGGCGAGAAAATCAATTCTGTTTGGATCATGCACTTTGCCATCCAGAGAAACAACATCGTGGCAGGACATTCCGTTCTCTGTAATATAGATTGGAGTTTTGTAACGTTCATACAGGAAACGTGGTCCCCAGTTCAGACATTCCGGTGTTACAGGCCAGTCGATGGATGTTTTTGGAAAGCCTTCATAGCGTCTGACGTATTCAGGATGTCCATCTTTACCCATGCGGATACACTGGCCATTGTAGATATTCTGACCATAGATATCAATCGGCTCAGAAATAAGCTTCATATCATCATCTGTGATTTTGGGAAGATATTTTTCATATTTTTGCAGACCTTCCTCTGGGTATTTGCCAAAAAATACAGGATCCGACCACCAGGAAACATTCCAGGTCCAGTTGTGTGGATCATCTGGAAGAGAAAATAGTGCTTTTCTTGCAGCTTCAATATCTTCTGCGCTTTCGGTTTCCGGATAACACATGGAAGCAGTTGGAGCGAAACCAATCGACAGTTTTTGTTTCCCATAAGCACGAAGCATCTGTACAGCTTTGCCGTGTGCCTTAAGAGCATTATGCGCCATTTCGAAAGTGTCACGGAGAGGTGCCTGGACTCCCGGTGCATGTTCGCCGGTCAGAAATCCAAGTCCGACAAAGCATTGCGGTTCGTTCAAAGTGAAGAAATTTTTTACTCTGTCACTGAAACGCTCTGCGATAAGACGTGCATAATCACCGAACCAGTCTACGATCTGCGGATTCAGCCAGCCTCCTCTTTTATATAATTCATAGGGAAGTTCCCAGTGATATAAAGTTATATATGGTTCGATATCGTTTGCCAGAAGTTCGTTGATCAGGGCATTATAAAAGGCAATACCTTTTTCATTTACCTGTCCATATCCGTTCGGAAGAACACGACTCCAGTTGATGGAGAAGCGATAGGCATGAAGGCCAATTTCTTTCATCAGTTTCACGTCTTCTTTGAAACGGTGGTAATGATCACAGGCTGTTTCTCCTGTATGATGTTCAAAAATGCGATGGTCCTCTTTTGTAAAAACGTCCCAGATATCTTCGCCTTTGCCATCTTCACTGACGGCACCCTCAATCTGATAAGAACTGGTTGCAGCACCCCATACAAAATCGGCCGGGAATTTATAGTTTTCTGTAGGCATTATGTGTTCCTCTTTCTTTTGTGTGTATTCATATCCAAAGTATAATTTAGACGGGATGATTAATCAATTCAAAAATAAAAAATGTTCGTTGTAAAAATGATTGTTATAACAGATAGCGTATTATAGATAAAATTATCCGGAAGTTATGGCGATACCAGGATAATACATAAAATGCAAAAAGCTGTATGAGGGAATAAATCAAGAGATATATGCAAATGTAAAAATGCATTATACGTTCGAAATAAAAGAATATCAAATACCTATTAACTATGATAAAATATAGATAAAAAGCATGAAGGAAAACAGAAGAAGGAGTGTAGCGTTTATGAAAGAATTACTCTACGGAGCAGCCTACTACGATGAATACATGCCATATGAACGTCTTGCGAAGGATGTTTCCATGATGCAAAAAGCCGGGATTAATACGGTGCGGATCGCAGAATCCACATGGAGTACCTGCGAGCCTCAGGAAGGAGTTTTTGATTTTTCTCATGTGATCCGTGTGATGGATGCAATGGAAAAAGCAGGGATTAATGTTATCATAGGGACTCCGACCTACGCTGTGCCGACCTGGATGGTAGAAGCATATCCTGACGTATTGGCAGAAACGGTCAGGGGAAGAGGCATTTATGGGACAAGACAGAACATGGACATTACACATCCGGTTTACCGTTATCATGCAGAAAAAGTAATCCGTAAACTGATGGAGGTTTCTGCACATCGTAAGTGTGTGATTGGATTTCAGTTGGATAATGAAACAAAATATTATGGAACAGCAGGCAGGAATGTACAGCTTGGGTTCGTGAAATACCTTCGTGAGAAATTTCATAATGATCTGGACACCATGAATCACGAATTCGGTCTGGATTACTGGAGCAATCGCATCAATGCATGGGAAGATTTTCCGGATGTGCGTGGCACGATCAATGGAAGTCTGGGTGCGGAGTTTGAAAAATACCAGAGAAGTCTGGTGGAAGAATTCCTTGGCTGGCAGGCAGCGATTGTTTCCGAATATAAGAGAGAAGATCAGTTTATCACTCACAATCTGGATTTTGAGTGGAGAGGTTATTCCTACGGCGTGCAGCCGGATGTGAACCATTTCAAATGTGCAAAGCACCTGACTATGGCAGGAACAGATATTTATCATCCGACCCAGGATCATCTGACCGGTGCAGAAATTGCCTTTGGCGGAGACCTGATCCGATGTCTTAAAAATGACAACTATCTGGTTCTGGAAACAGAAGCACAGGGTTATCCGGGCTGGACACCGTATGATGGGCAGCTTCGTCTGCAGGCATACAGCCATCTGGCATCCGGTGCGCTTGGCGTGATGTACTGGCACTGGCATTCAATCCATAACTCCTTTGAGACTTATTGGAAAGGTCTTCTTAGCCATGACATGGAAGAAAATGCTGTATACCGAGAGGCATGTATCGTAGGTGATGAATTTAAGAAACTTTCTCCTGTTTTATCAGGTTTGAAGAAGGATAACAAAGTTGCAATCATGGTGAGCAACGAGGCTCTGACTGCACTCAAATGGTTTGGAATCGAAGCAACTGCAGCAGGAAACAGTGGAATTGGATACAACGATGTTGTTCGCCGGATCTACGATGCACTTTATAAAATAAATATAGAGTGTGACATTATCTGGGAAGAGAGCGAAAATATTGAGAAATACCAGGCAATCATCCTTCCGGCTATGTACACCGCAGATGAAAAAGTTCTCACACGTCTGAAAGATTATACCGCGCAAGGAGGCACACTGATCGCGACGTTCAAGACTGCATTTGCCAACGAGAATGTGAAGGTATATTCTGACAGACAGCCACATATTCTGAGTGAAGTCTTCGGGATGTATTATCAGCAGTTTACATTCCCGGAAAAAGTTACTCTGACAGGTTTTGAAGGTGGTGAACCAGAGGCAGAGACTTTCATGGAACTTCTGATTCCGGATGGTGCAGAAATCATTTCTGCATATCAGCATCCAAACTGGAAAAAGTATGCCGCAGTTACGCATCATACTTATGAAAGCGGAAATGCCTGGTATATCGGATGTATGTTTGAAGAATGCTACCTGCAGCAGTTGTTGATAAAGATTCTGGCTAAGGCTAGTGTAAATGCTGCAGTGCCGGAAAAATTCCCGGTGATCGTGCGAGAGGGAGTCAATGAACAGGGCGAAAAACTTCGTTTCTATCTGAATTATTCATGGGAAGAGCAAAGAGTTGAGGTGGCGGATGATTTTGAGGTAGTACTTGGGAATGGTGATAGTACGAAGCATGAAATTTACCTGTCGGCATGGGATGTATGTATTATAAAATTTGAAAAATAAAAAGCTTTGTAACAAGCAAACCCCGAGGCAGCAAGCCTCGGGGTTCTTTTATCTCTTTTCTTTTTTCAGAATGGAATTAAACAGTGTGAAGAAGGTGATCGTTGTCACCGTAGCAGCTATGATATCGCTGACTGGTTCTGCGAGGAATACTGCAAATACTTTATTGTCGAAGAAATTCGGCAGGATAAAGATCAGAGGTATCAGCAGGACAATCTTACGAAGGCAGGCAAGCAGCAGGCTGACCTTTGCCTGTCCGAGAGCCATAAAGCTCTGCTGGCAGCTTACCTGGAAACCAAGAGAGAAGATTCCGGCCATGTAGATGCGGAGCGCCCAGGCAGAGTATGTTACTAGTTCCTTATCGGAAGTAAAGATTGTTGCAAATGCTTTTGGAAAAATCATCACGACAAGCCAGAATGCAGTCGTATAGATGACGCAGGTGCAGAACTGTGTGAAGAATGCCTTCTTTACACGGTCTGGTTTGTTTGCACCAAAGTTATAGCTGATGATCGGCTGTCCACCCTGGCAGATTCCCTGAAGCGGCAGGGTAACAAGCTGACTGATACTTGTGATGATCGTCATTGCTCCAACTGCCACGTCGCCGCCAAATCTGGAAAGGCTGCTTGTAAAACTGATGGACAGAAGGCTCTCCGTTGACAGCATAACAAAGGTAGAAATACCAAGAGCAAGGCACGGACCAAATACCTTAGGATCCAGATGCATGTTACTCCGTTTCAGGCGGAGGATAGTTTTCTTTCCGGTCAGGAAGCGGAGAATCCATACAGCACCTACGGTCTGGCTGAGAACAGTGGCAAGTGCGGCACCTTTTACGCCCATGCCAAGGGCAAAAATAAAGATCGGATCCAGGATAATGTTGATAACAGCACCGATAATTGTAGTCATCATACTGATTTTGGCAAATCCCTGAGTTGTAATGAAGGTATTCATGCCCAGTACGATCAGTACAAAAAAGCTTCCGAGGATATAGATTCTGGCATAATCTGTTGCATAAGTTAAGGTGACATCACTGGCACCAAAGAGTCTGAGCAGAGTTGGTGCACTTACGTAAAATACGATGGTCAGCACGACTGCAAGACCGACCAACAAAGTAAAACAGTTTCCGAGGAGCTTTTCGGCCAGATCATTGTCCTTCTTTCCCATTGCAATGGCGGCACGTGGAGCACCGCCGGAGCCAACAAGCATGGCGAAGGCATTCAGCAGCATCAGAATCGGAGTAAAAAGTCCGACACCCGTCAGCGCGGCGGCTCCGATTCCCGGAATATGACCAATGTAGATTCGGTCTACAATGTTATAAAGCAGATTAATAACCTGCGCCACAACTGCCGGAATTGCCAGCTGTGCAAGGAGTTTGGGAATACTTCCCGTCTCCATATGGGTTGTTTTGGTTTGCGTTTTCATAATATTCATCTCCATATTTATATTGGAATTTTGAGTATCAAAATTTAAGCATTGAGTAGCATAGCACAAAAGACAAAAAATAGAAAGTTATTATACAAAAAAGAGGTTTTGTTTGAATTTTGGACAGAACCTCTTTATTGTTACATGACAGTAAAAAGACGAGAATGATATAATACTAACAAAAAGATTTTGAGAATACCAAAAATATTTGAATAAATTGTACAAATGCGTTGTGAAAAATAAACAAATGTGTTAAAATTTGACTATGCGCAATGGAAATAATAGATAAAAATTAGTGAAAAAGGAGAATGATATTGAAACAGTGGTCAGAGATCCTGCGAAATGTCACAATGCTTTCGCAGCTTGGGCTGTCATTTATAACACCGCTTCTTCTGTGCCTGGCGCTCTGCTGGTTCATTATTTCAAAGACCGGTGTTGGTGTCTGGGTCTACATTCCGGGATTTTTCTTCGGAATGGGTGGTTCGGCAACCGTGGCATATAAGTTTTATCTTTCTGTAAACAAACAGGAAAAGAAAAAGCATAAAAAAAATAAAATATATTTTAACAGACATTCATAAACATCAACATGAAGGACAGAATAAAGGAAAGGAAGTAACTGTTTGGCATTTTTTTTGATTGAGCGAAACGGTTACGAAAGGAATGGAATTATGAGCAGTATATTGGATAATGTGCAGCCGGCGGTAAAGAAAGAAACAAAAAGGGTCGTGAAGATCACGGCAGTTGGTCTGATTCTGATGTGGATTCTTTTTGCAGTACTTCATTTTACAATGCCGGATAAGGTGCCGTTAGATTATACAGTATTTTTAGGAGGCATTGGAGGCGGAGCAGTTGCAGTTCTGAATTTTTTCCTGATGGGGCTGGCAGTACAGAAGGCTGCATCAGCTTCTGACGAGGGAACTGCAAGAATGAAACTCAAAGCCAGTTATTCACAGCGTTTTTTGATGCAGATCCTGTGGGTGATCCTGGCAATCGTCGCACCGTGCTTCCATTTTGTTGCAGGAATTGCTCCACTTTTATTTCCGGGAACGGGAATAAAGATCATGGGGATATTTCATAATAAAATATAAGACGGAAAACTGATATAGATGGGAGGTGAATGAATGTATGGAACTGGATATTAATGGGGCGAAGATATTATTTACTTTACCCATTGACCTGCCGGTTCTGGGACCTTTAAGAATCAGCGAGACCATGGTCGTAAGCTGGATTGTTATGATACTGATTACAGGATTCTGTATCTGGCTGACGCATGATCTCAAGGAAGAAAACATCTCTAAACGGCAGGCTTTGGCAGAAATGCTGGTAGAGATGGCAAACAAATTTGTTGTCGGCAATATGGGCGAGAAGTTCAGATATATGATTCCGTTCGTTGCAGCACTTTTTGCAACAAGTGTGGTATCGAACCTGATCAGTCTTGTGGGACTTCGAAGTCCGACTTCAGACCTGTCGACAGAGGCAGCGTGGGCAGTCGTGGTATTTATCATGATCACCGCGCAGAAGATCAAGACCAGTGGTTTCGGTGGATATCTCAAAGGATTTACACAGCCGATTCCGGTCATGACACCATTTAATGTTCTTTCTGAACTGGCAACACCGGTAAGTATGGCGTGCCGTCACTTCGGAAACATTCTTTCTGGTGTCGTTATCAATGGTCTGATCTATGGGGCGCTGGCAGTGGCAAGTTCCGCACTTCTGGGGTTGATCCCGGGACTTGTGGGTGATGTATTGTCACAGATACCTGTTCTTGATGTAGGTATCCCGGCTATTTTATCTGTATATTTTGACTGGTTCTCAGGAATTATGCAGGCATTTATTTTCTGTATGCTGACTGTTATGTACATCGCAAATGCAGCAGAGGAGTAACAAAACAGCGGATATGGGGAATCCGCAGGATTAGAAAAACAAACATACTACAGGAGGTTTTTACTATGGATTTTCAGTTATTAGCAAAAGGTATCGCATTAGCAGGTTGTGCAATTGGAGCAGGATGTGCACTGATCGCAGGTATCGGCCCTGGTATTGGTGAAGGTAATGCTGTTGCAAGTGCTCTGGAAGCAATCGGACGTCAGCCGGAATGCAAAGGTGATGTTACATCTACGATGCTTCTTGGTTGTGCTATCGCAGAGACAACTGGTATTTATGGATTTGTAACCGGCCTGCTCCTTATTTTTGTAGCACCTGGTATGTTTATGAATTTCCTGGGTTAAGTAGGGAAAATCAGACAGCAGGAGACAGGAAAGTAAAGCAGGATCTGTTCGCCGTGAAGAGTATGAAGCGAACAGTGACAACAGGAGGTTACAAACATGCAGGTACAGGAATTAGTAGGAATTGTGCCGTGGAATTTTATAGCGACGATTTGCAACCTTTTTATTCAGGTGTATCTCATCAAACGTTTTCTTTTCAAGCCGGTCAATGAAATGCTTGAAAAACGCAGGGCCAAAGCCGATGCCGAGATTCAGGACGCTGTAAAGGCTAAAGAAGAGGCAGAGGTTATGAAAGCCGAATACGAAAAGAATATGCAGGAAGCAAAAGAAAAGGCAAATGACATCGTACTGACAGCTCAGAAAACAGCAGCTGTTCAGAGTGAGGAAATGCTCAAGGAAGCTTCCAGTCAGGTAACTGCCATGAAAGAAAAGGCAGAAAAAGACATTGCACAGGAAAGACGTAAAGCCGTCAACGAGATCAAAGGTGAGATCGGAGGTATGGCTGTTGAGATCGCCGGTAAGGTAATCGAGCGCGAAATTAACGAAGAGGATCATACGAAACTGATTAATGATTTTATTGAGAATGTAGGTGAGGCATCATGACACAGGCTGCCAGAGTTTATGGTGGCAGTCTCTATGATCTTGCCACTGAAGAAAAGCTCGATGGACAGATCATGGAGCAGATGAATGAAATCAGACAGATTTTTCGGGAAAATCCAGGATATCTGAAATTATTGGGAGAACCGGCAATTCCGCAGGAAGAGAGAATAAAGCTTCTCGATGAAGCCTTTGGTGGACAGGTAGAACCGTATCTCCTTAATTTTCTCAAACTTTTATGCGAGAAGAAGATTCTGAGAGAGTTTTCCGGCTGCTGTGAGGAGTTTACACGTAGATATAATGCCGATCATGGTATTGTGGAAGCTCTGGTCACAAGTGCAGTGAAACTCAAAGATGATCAGATGGAAGCTTTACGTATCAAACTGGAGAAGATCAGTGGTAAAAAGATCCATCTCACACAGAAAACAGACCCGACGGTTCTTGCCGGACTCCGTGTAGAAATGGAGGGCATACAGCTTGATGGAACCGTACAGGGACGAATTTCAGATATCACGAAGAAACTGAATGAAGTTGTTGTTTGATGAAAAGTAAAATTTAGTAACTATTCAGCAGGTAGTAACTGAGAAGGTACTGAACAGTTACAAAAGCTATAAAATGTTAAAGGATGGAATGGACACATGCAATTAAAACCTGAAGAAATATCCAAAGTCATCCGAAGCCAGATAAAATATTATGAAAATGCTATTCAGCAGAATGAAACAGGAACGATCCTTATGGTCGGTGATGGTATTGCCCGTGCCAGTGGACTCGTAAACTGTATGGCGGGTGAACTGCTGGAATTTGAAGACGGAAATTTCGGAATGGCGCAGAACCTGGAAGAAAACAGCGTTTCTATCGTAATATTTGGCTCCGATGAAAATATTGGTGAAGGTCAGACTGTAAAACGTACAGGCAAGGTCGTGTCTGTACCAGTAGGTGAAGCGATGATCGGACGAGTAGTCAATGCTCTTGGACAGCCGATTGACGGTGCAGGTCCGATCGACACAAAAGAATTTCGCCCGGTAGAGACCAAGGCACCTGGGATCTGTGAGAGACGTTCCGTATACCAGCCTCTGCAGACTGGTATCAAGGCAATTGACTCCATGATTCCGATCGGTCGTGGACAGCGTGAGCTGATCATCGGCGACCGTCAGACAGGAAAGACAACCATTGCAACAGATACGATCATTAACCAGAAGGGAAAAGATGTTCTCTGTATCTATGTCGCAATCGGACAGAAACGTTCAACAGTAGCATCTCTGGTAGAGAATCTTACCAGAAACGGTGCTATGGACTATACAATCGTAGTTGCTGCGACGGCTTCGGAATCCAGCCCGATGCAGTATATTGCACCTTATGCAGGCTGTGCAATGGGCGAGTACTTTATGAACCAGGGAAAAGACGTGCTCATCATTTATGATGATTTGAGTAAGCATGCGGTTGCTTACCGTGCACTTTCTCTTCTGATCCGTCGTCCACCTGGACGTGAGGCATATCCTGGAGATGTTTTTTATCTGCACTCCAGACTGCTCGAGCGAGCAGCGAAACTTGACGATGAGCATGGTGGTGGTTCTCTTACTGCACTGCCGATCATTGAGACACAGGCGGGTGACGTATCTGCTTATATCCCGACAAACGTAATTTCCATTACAGATGGACAGATATTCCTTGAGACAGAGCTTTTCCACTCCGGTATCATGCCGGCGGTTAACCCTGGTATCTCTGTATCACGAGTTGGTGGAGATGCACAGATCAAGGCTATGAAGAAAGTAGCCGGAACTCTGAAACTGATCTATTCGCAGTACCGCGAACTTCAGAGTTTTGCCCAGTTCGGTTCAGATCTGGATGCGGATACCAAGGCTCGTCTGGAACAGGGTGCACGTATCGTAGAAGTTCTGAAACAGAGCCAGAATGCTCCGGTGCCGGTAGAAAAACAGGTAGCGATCCTGTATGCCGTAACCAAGGGCATCCTCGAAAACGTTAAAGTGGAAGATGTAAATGCATATGAAGCAGGACTGTATACCTACCTTGATGCAGATGCAGCCGGTTTGGAAGTAATGCAGCTGATCAGTACCACAGGCAAGCTGGAACCGGAAACAGAAGAAAAACTGCGTCATGTACTGGAAGCGTATACAGAAAATTTCCTGAATACAAGACCTGACAAATAATGTGATTAGGAGGGTATGATCATATGGCTGGAAATATGAAAGCGGTAAAGCTGCGTATCAAAAGCGTACAGAGTACGATGCAGATTACCAAGGCCATGGAGCTTGTTGCATCCTCCAAACTGCGTAAGGCAAAGGAACGTGCAGAAACCTGCCGTCCTTACTTCACAGAGCTGCATGAGACACTGAAGGACATTGCCAGAGAAAACATTGATTTTTCTTCTGTATACGCCAGAGAGTCATCCAATCCGCGTTACTGCTATGTAGCGATTGCCGGTGACAGAGGTCTGGCTGGTGGATATAATGCCAATCTTTTCAAATGTCTGGAAGCTGCAGCTGAAGGCAAGGATTATGTGGTTCTGCCGATAGGAAAAAAAGCAGTTGAGTATTTCAGACAGAGAGGCATTGAATGTCTGACAGATAAGTTTGCGGAGATCGCAGATATTTCTGTCGCAGACTGTTTTGAGATCGCAAATCTGCTTTGTGAAGAATTCCGCAAAGGAACATTCGGGCATATTGAATTATGTTATACCATTTTTGCATCCATGCTTTCTCAGCAGCCGGAGGTATTTTCTGTACTTCCTATGACTGATATCCGAGAGGAAAGCGGTGGCAGAGTAGCTACAAGAAATCTCATCCTCTATGAGCCGAATGCAGAAGTTGTGTTTGATGCCGTTGTTCCGGAATATCTGGCGGGATTGGTTTATGGTGGTGTATGTGAAAGTACAGCCAGTGAACTTGCAGCCAGAAGAATGGCTATGGACGCTGCGACAAGTAATGCAGAAGAGATGATCGATAAACTGAATCTGTATTACAACAGAGCGCGACAGGCCAGCATCACGCAGGAGATCACGGAGATTGTTGCAGGTGCGGAAGGGCTTTAAAATATCATAGGAGACTTAAAACATGAGTGAAAAACACATTGGCGAAGTAGTACAGGTCATCGGTCCGGTTCTGGATATCCGCTTTGCGCACGATGAACTCCCGGCTCTTCTCAATGCCATAGAAATAGAATCAAACGGCGCAAAGCTGACGGCCGAAGTAGCACAGCAGATTGGTGATGATGTCGTAAGGTGTATTGCCATGAACTCTACCGATGGTCTTGTCCGGGGCACGAAGGCAGTAGATACCGGTGGCCCGATCACAGTTCCGGTAGGAGATGCCTGCCTGGGACGAGTATTTAACCTTCTTGGAGATCCGGTAGATAACAAACCAGCTCCGGAGGCGAAGGAGCGCTGGTCTATCCATCGTCCGGCTCCTTCTTATGAGGAACAGATGCCGGCTACAGAAATTCTGGAAACCGGTATCAAAGTCGTAGACCTGATCTGCCCATACGCAAAGGGTGGTAAGATTGGTCTGTTCGGTGGCGCAGGTGTAGGAAAAACAGTTCTGATCATGGAATTGATCCACAACGTAGCTACCGCTCACGGCGGTCTGTCTGTATTTACAGGTGTTGGAGAACGTACCCGTGAGGGAAATGACCTTTATAATGAAATGAAAGAAAGTGGAGTTATCGATAAGACGGCTCTGGTTTATGGTCAGATGAATGAGCCACCAGGAGCACGTATGCGTGTCGGACTTTCCGGGCTTACCATGGCGGAGTACTTCCGTGATGAGAAGAACCAGGATGTGCTTCTCTTTATCGACAATATCTTCCGTTTTACACAGGCTGGTTCTGAGGTATCTGCACTTCTTGGACGTATGCCGTCTGCAGTAGGATATCAGCCGACACTGGCAACTGAAATGGGTAACTTGCAGGAGCGAATCACTTCTACACGTAAGGGTTCCATTACATCCGTACAGGCTGTTTATGTGCCTGCCGATGACCTTACAGACCCTGCTCCGGCAACAACTTTCTCACATCTGGATGCTACGACTGTACTTTCCCGTGAAATCTCCAGTCAGGGTATTTATCCGGCAGTAGATCCGCTGGATTCCACAAGCCGTATCCTTTCACCGGAGATCGTTGGTAAAGAGCACTATGAGATTGCAAGATCTGTACAGCGTGTGCTTCAGCGTTACAAAGAACTTCAGGATATCATTGCCATCATGGGTATGGATGAGCTTTCAGAAGAAGACAAGCGCACAGTAAACCGTGCACGTAAGGTACAGAGATATCTGTCTCAGAGCTTCTCTGTAGCAGAACAGTTCACAGGTATGCCTGGTAAATATGTTCCTCTCAAAGAAACCTTAAGAGGATTCAAGATGATCCTTGATGGCGAATGTGATGATATTCCGGAGAGTTATTTCCTGTTTGCCGGTACCATTGATGAAGTATTCGAAAAAGCTAAGAAGCAGTAAAGGAGGTGTCTTATGAGTACCTTCTCTTTACGGATCGGAACACCGGATGGACTGCTTTTTGAGGGTGATGTAGAGCGCGTAGTTTGCAGAAGTGTGGGTGGAGATATCGCGATTCTTGCAAGACACTGTAATTTCTGTACTGCTCTTGGTATGGGCGAAGCAAGCGTAGTTATGGAGGATGGAACCAGACGGACAGCGGCTTGCATTGGCGGGATGCTTTCTGTGATGAATGGAACCTGCCGCCTTCTTGCAACGACCTGGGAGTGGAAAGAGGATATTGATGCAGAGCGTGCACAGAATGCGAAAAAGCGTGCCGAAGAGATGATTGCCAAAGGTGGTCTTACGGATCAGGAATACAAGATGGTATCTGCAAAATTGCAGAGAGCACTGGTACGCCTGAGTGTAAAAGAATAAGTTATTTGTGCAGGGAGAGTCAGTGGCTCTCCCTGAAATTTTGGGTAAAAGCTTAGTTTTTGAATATTTACGGATTCTCTGTAAAGTGCTATGATGTATCACAATCACAAAATGGATTTGCCGCTACAGCAGGCGGAAGAATAACAGAGAAGAGGGAGTGGGTTTTATGAAAGATACAACGTTGGAGGGAAGGGCAAAAACCAAAAACGGAGTTGCCAGGCTGGCATTCTCCGTATTGTGCATTTTGTTAGAGGTTGTGTTTATTGTTGCGTTGTTTACCAGACTGAACAGATATGCAGAAGCACTGAACCTTCTGACAAGAGTGTTGGGACTGATTGTCATTTTGAATATGTATGCATCGCCGGTCACATCGACGATCAAGATGCCCTGGATTCTTCTGATCCTCGCATTTCCGATCATGGGACTTGGACTGTATCTGCTGGTTGGTCTGAATGGAGGTACGGCAAAGATGCGAAAGCGCTATCAGAAAATTGATGAACAGCTTTTGCCTTGTCTTCCACAGAACCGTACAATTCAGAAAAAACTTGAACAGATACTTCCAAAGGCAGGAAATATATCTTCGTATATTTACAGGAATGCTTTTTATCCGGTGTATCAGAATACGGATGTGACTTATTACGATGAGGCGGCAAAGGGGCTGGAAGCACAGCTTATTGATTTGGCAAAAGCAGAGCACTTTATTTTTATGGAGTACCATGCAATCGAAGATGCCGAGGCGTGGCAGCGGATTCAGCATGTGCTGGAAGAACGAGTGAAGGCTGGGGTAGAGGTCCGTGTTTTTTATGATGACATGGGCTCGATTGGCTTTATCAATACAGATTTTATCAAAAAGATGGAGGCTGTCGGAATACGTTGCAGGGTCTTTAATCCATTTGTGCCAGGCTTAAATTTATTTCTGAACAACAGAGATCATCGAAAAATTACGGTGATTGACGGCAAGATTGGATTCACAGGAGGCTATAATCTTGCAAATGAATATTTTAATCTGACACATCCTTATGGACAATGGAAAGATACTGGCATTCGTCTGGAAGGTGATGCAGTACGTTCACTGACGGTGACATTCCTGGAGATGTGGAATGCTGTCAGTGATAAGGATGAAAATGACACGGATCTTGAGCAGTTTCTCCTGGAATATTCATATGAGGCACAGCAGACAGGATTTATACAGCCTTATGCAGATAGTCCACTGGATGATGAACAGGTGGGAGAAGAGGTCTACATCAGTATGGCAGATAAAGCAGAAAAATACTGCTGGTTTATGACACCATATCTGATCATTACGGATGAAATGGCACATGCACTGACACTTGCTGCAAAGCGTGGTGTTGATGTAAGGATCATCACCCCGGGAATTCCGGATAAGAAGTTGGTCTATAATGTCACCAGATCTTTTTATCATGAACTGGTCAAGGATGGGGTTCGGATTTATGAATGGACACCGGGATTTTGTCATGCCAAGATGAGTGTTGCGGATGACTGTATGGCGACTTGTGGAACAATCAATCTGGACTATCGAAGTCTGTATCATCACTTCGAAAATGGATGCTTTATGGCAGACTGTGATGCTGTTCAGGATATTCGAAATGACCTGTATGAGACGATGAAAGAGTGCCGCGAAGTTACAGAAAAATATCGTACAGGACGCAGTGCATACCTACGACTGGGACAGCTGTTTATGAGATTGTTTGCGGGATTGCTGTAAACAAAATTGTCTTGACAAAAGTGTGAAAATAAGTATATAATACAGAAAATTATACATTTATCAAAAGGAGCGATGTTGCTACAGCATCGCTCCTTTTTGCATTTCCGAAAAAAATGCATTTTTTTGAAGCTGTCGGGAGTACTTTAATGTATAGGAAAAGAGGAGGGAACATCGATATGGAACAGTTGAACGAAATTATTGCACAGATTGATGATTTTGTCTGGGGACCGGTTATGCTGGTCCTGTTGGTAGGAACCGGAATATTTCTTACATTTCGAACAAGATTTCTGACGTGGAGAAATCTCGGATATGCACTGAAGAGTACTCTCAGTAAAGAGGCACGCACAAAGAGTCGTGGGGAAGGGGATGTTTCTCCGTTTTCTGCACTTACAACGGCACTCGCAGCTACTATTGGAACAGGTAATATTGTTGGTGTTGCAACTGCTATGGTATCTGGTGGTCCGGGAGCTCTTGTATGGATGTGGATTTCGGCAGCGTTTGGCCTGACTTCCAAATTCAGTGAGTGCATGCTTGCAATTAAATATCGAGAGATAAATGCCAAGGGTGAGATGAGTGGCGGTCCTATGTATACGATGAAAAAAGGTCTGAAAAATAAGACGTTTGGCGCTGTTCTGGCATGGCTTTTTGCTCTGTTTGCAGTAATTGCTTCTTTTGGAATCGGAAACATGACACAGGGAAACTCTATTGCCGGAGCTTTACATTCTACCTTTAGCGTGCCGACATGGGTAACTGGAATTGTGATCACAGTAGTTTCTTTACTGATTATTGTAGGCGGAATTAAATCTATATCAAAAGTCTCTTCGATTGTCGTTCCCGTTATGGCAATTTTTTATGTCATCTGTGGAATGATCGTAATTTTGGGAAATATTTCCAATTTGCCGTCAGGACTTGCGATGATCTTTAAAATGGCATTTTCAGTCAAAGCGGTTGGTGGTGGCCTCTGCGGTTCCATTGTTGCATCTATGATGAGTGCGATGCGATTTGGTGTTGCACGTGGTGTGTTTTCAAATGAAGCAGGTATGGGTTCTGCTGCAATCACAGCGGCAGCGGCAACTACTGATAATCCGGTACGTCAGGGTTACATAAATATGACCGGTACTTTCTGGGATACGATAGTTGTATGCACGATTACTGGCCTTGCCATTGCATCTTCAGGAGTCCTTGGAATGACCAATGAAGCCGGTGAAATGCTTACAGGTTCGGATGTTACGATTGCCGCATTTAAGACAATCCTTGGAACTTCAGGCGGATGGCTTGTAACAATCGGCATCACATTGTTTGCATTTTCCACGATTCTGGGATGGGAATATCATGGAGAAAAAGCTTTTGAATATCTTCTGGGAACACACAAATTTAACATGATCTATCGAGTTGTATTTTCGCTGGTCGCTTATTTGGGATGTACACAGACATTGAGCCTCGTATGGAATTTTTCGGATATTGCGAATGCACTTATGGCGATTCCAAACCTGATCTGTATGTTGCTTTTAAGTGGCGAGATCGCAAAAGATATTCAGGAATTTCAGTCTGAAATACATTCCTGTTAGCATTGACTCACCCGGTGTCTTTAAAGTACAATAAAAACAGAATAAAACGAAAACAGAACAGACTCTGACGGCAAGGAATTCATCCGAGCGGGAATAGTTGTTGATGTGAAATTTACAGGACTTCTCTACCCTGACGGTGGAGGAGTCTTTTTGTATGTATGGAGGGTATTTACAAATGCTGAAAGTAGCAATTTATGGAAAAGGTGGTATTGGGAAATCGACGGTGACTTCCAATCTGGCAGCAGCTTTTGCGTCTATGGGGAAGAAGGTCATCCAGATTGGCTGTGATCCGAAAGCGGATTCTACGATCAATCTGCTTGGTGGTGAACCGCTTCGTCCGGTGATGAATTATATGAGGGAAGAGGACGAGGAGCCGGAGAAGCTGGAAGATATTTCCAAAGAAGGATTTGGAGGAGTTCTCTGTATTGAGACAGGCGGTCCGACACCGGGACTTGGCTGTGCCGGAAGAGGAATCATAGCGACTTTCCAGCTGCTTGAGGATCTGCGATTATTTGAAACTTATAAACCAGATGTTGTACTTTATGATGTTTTGGGAGATGTAGTCTGTGGTGGTTTTGCAGCACCAATCCGTGAAGGCTACGCGGAAAAAGTCTTGATCGTAACATCAGGAGAGAAGATGGCACTATATGCAGCAAACAATATTTCCAGTGCTGTGAGAAACTTTGAGGACAGAAGCTATGCGCGAGTTTTTGGTATCGTTCTGAATCATCGAAATGTAGAAAATGAAACAGAAAAAGTGCAGGCATTTGCACAGAAAAGCAACATTCCGATCGTAGGAGAAATCCCCAGAAGTGACGAAATCATCCGATGGGAAGACCAGGGCAAGACCGTGATCGAGGGGGATGCAGGATCCGAGATCAGCAGACGATTTTTTGACCTGGCAGAAATGCTTTTGAAAGCAGAGGAAGAAGAATGAGCAGAGCTTATTATTGTACAGTAGAAGAATTAAATGAGCGTGGGAAAGACAATATTCCGGATCAGTTCAGATCGAATATGCATCTGATCTACAGCTCACCGGCTACACTTGCCTTTAACTCCCCGGGAGCGGAAGGATTTGGAGTAAAAAGAGCCGGCCTTGCTGTCCCGGATTCGATCATGCTGATCGTGGCACCGGGATGCTGTGGGCGAAATACATCACTGATCAGTTCCATGCGCGAATATGACAATCGCTTTTTTTATTTGATGATGAATGAGACAGATATTGTGACTGGCCGTCATCTGAAGAAAATCCCAAAGGCAGTGGCAGAAATCTGTGAAGGTCTTGAGAAGAAGCCTTCTGTTGTGATGATCTGCATCACCTGTGTAGATGCACTTCTTGGCACAGATATGGAGCGTGTGTGCCGAAAAGCAGAAGAAAAAGCGGGGCTTCCGGTGCGGCCGTGCTACATGTATGCACTGACCAGAGAAGGACGAAAACCACCGATGGTACATGTACGACAGTCCTTATATTCCCTGCTAGAGCCGACAAAAAAGAAGGGAAATGTCGTTAATCTTCTGGGATTTTTCTCACCGCTTGTGGATGACTGTGAGCTGTATGATCTCCTTCACAGTGCAGGAATTAAGACAATCCACGAGATATCCAGATGCAGAGATTTTGAAGAATATAAGACGATGGCGGAGGCGAATTTCAATCTGGTTTTGCATCAGGAATCACGTTATGCGGCGGAGGATTTTAATGACAGACTGAAGATTCCATTTATTGAGTTACGACGTTTATATCAGACGGATAAGATACAGAATCAGTATCAGGCACTTGCGTCTGTACTGGGCATTTCCTTCGAGCTGGACGAGTATCGAGAAGCAGCAGAACAGGGAATCGAGGATTTCCGAAAAGTCTGTCCGGATGCATCATTTGCAGTCGGGGAATGCATGAACGGGGATCCGTTTGAACTGGCGCTGGCTCTTCTGAAATATGGATTCAAAGTACCTGAGATTTATGGAACGATTACGGCAGAGAACTTTGTGTATATGAAACAGCTTGCACTCTTAAGCCCGGAAACGAGGGTGTTTTCCAATATGGAACCAACCATGATCTATTACGATCCGGCACAGAGCGGAGTGAATATCACCATAGGCAAGGATGCCCTTTATTACCATCAGGACTGTCCTGGACTGATGTGGAACCAGGACGAACAGCCGTATGGATTCGCCGGGGTGAGAAGGCTGTTTGAGGCGTTAAAGGAGGTGGCTGGATGAGAGGACTTCGGAAATACCTGACGCCGTTCGCACCAGATCAGTCAGGTGCGGTGTCAGTACTTTTTGAACTGGGAGGTATTGTGGTGATCTGCGATGCCGGAGGATGCACCGGCAATGTCTGTGGATTTGATGAGCCACGGTGGTTTGAACAGAAAAGTGCAATTTTCAGCGCCGGACTTCGAGATATGGATGCAATCCTGGGACGTGATGACCGCCTGGTGGCGAAGCTTGCTGATGTGGTGCAGAAGATAGATGCAACGTTTGTAGCAGTGATTGGAACTCCGGTTCCAGCAGTTATCGCAACAGACTATCTTGCGCTTAAACGCATGAGTGAAAAAAAGATAAAACTGCCAATCCTGACAGTAGATACAGACGGAATGGAACTCTATGACAAAGGCGAAGAGAAAGCTTTTCTGGAGCTTTTTAAGATTTTTGCGATAGAAAAATATCAGGCGGAAGAAGACAGAATTGGTATTCTGGGGATGACACCGCAGGATGTCAGTGACCTTGACGCGGCAGACAAAATACGTGATCTATATCAGCAGAAATATGGCAAACAGGCAGTCTGTTACTGCATGGGAGACGGAATGGAAGAGATAAGAGAAGCCTCCTCAGTAAGTAGAAATATCGTTGTTTCGCCGGCGGCACTAATGACAGCAAAGTATCTGGAAAAGACATTTGGGACACCGTATGAAATTCACTATCCGCTGGTGGATGAACTAATTCCAGATGTAGATTATACCGGTAAAGAAGTTCTCATTGTACACCAGCAGGTAATTGCAAATTCTATTCGAAAAGAACTGTTGAAGAAGGGTGCAAAAAGAGTTCAGATTGCAAGCTGGTTTATGATGAAAAAAGAGCTTTTGGCAGATGGTGATGTGCTTCTCCGAGATGAGGATGCTTACATAGAACTTGTGCAAAATGGAGATTTTGATATCATTTTTGCAGATGGATGTATGGAGCGGATGATACCAGAATTTAAGGGAATATTTGTAGACACACGGCATTTTGCGGTGTCTGGAAAGTTGATTGGAAAATAAAAATCCTGCTGTATTTATGAAGTGATACAGTAGATTGGAGAAACTTATGAGTGAAGAAATCACCAGACAAATCCGTGTCTATGGAATCGTGCAGGGGGTAGGATTCCGGCCAACAGTCAGCCGTCATGCAGCTGCTCGTGGAATACATGGAAATGTTTGTAACAAGGGGCCTTATGTGGAAATCTATGCACAGGGACCAGAGGAAGCTGTCAGCGGATTTATTTCAGATATCGAGAATCGACCGCCGAAGCGTGCGGCAATCCTTAAAATAAATGTAGAAAATATAGAGAATTCGGAGAGATATACACAGTTTGATATCATCGAGAGCGAGAAGACAAAGGGTGAAATTTTTGTTTCTCCGGATATCGCAATCTGTGAGGAATGCAAAGAGGAAATGTTTGATCCGAAGAATCGGAGATATCTGCATCCGTTTATCAACTGCACCTGTTGCGGACCGAGACTGACGATTCTGGATTCGCTTCCTTATGATCGTGAGCGGACCAGTATGAAAGAGTTTCCGATGTGTCCGGACTGTGCGAAAGAATACAATGCTCCTGCGACCAGAAGATACGATGCACAGCCGGTATGCTGTAATGAATGTGGTCCGGAAGTGTATCTGATCGGCAGAGAAGAACGGGGCAGAGAAGCAATCACTTATGCGAGAAAAACGATTGCCGGGGGCGGAATTGTTGCAATCAAGGGAATCGGAGGATTTCATCTTTGCTGCGATGCTTCGAATGAAACAGCAGTTCGGAAACTTCGCCAGCTTAAACGTCGTCCGATGAAGCCGTTTGCAGTGATGGCAAAAAATCTCGAAGCAGTCAGAAAAGAATGTGAAGTGAGTGCAGAACAGACCAGGATCCTAGATGGACATCAGAAACCGATCCTGCTTCTGGATAAGAAAAAAGAAGCAAAAATCCTCTGTCCGTCCGTAGCACCGGGCAATCCCAAAGTTGGTGTAATGTTGCCGTATGCACCAGTACAGCTTTTGATTTTTACATATGATGATGGAATTGAAATGCCGGAATTTCTGGTAATGACCAGTGGAAATACTTCTGGTGCGCCAATCTGTCGTGATGATCAGGAAGCAGAGGCAGAATTGTCCGGATTCTGCGACTGCATGCTGTCCCATGACCGCAAGATCCGTATCCGTGCGGACGATTCGGTAATGGATTTTTATGAGGACAGACCATATATGATCCGACGTTCCAGAGGGTATGCACCTCTTCCGTTTATGGTTTCCACACCATATCGAGGACAGGTGCTTGCCATTGGTGGAGAACTCAAGAATTCTTTTTGCATTGGTGTGGATAACCGATTTTATCCGTCTCCATATGTCGGAGATCTGGAAGATCTGCGAACGGTAAAAGCACTTCGGGAGACTGTAGGAAGGATGGAAACACTGCTGGAAGTAGAACCGGAGATTGTATGCTGTGATATGCATCCAAAGTACAATTCTGTGATGGTCGCGGAAGAACTGGGACTTCCGGTGGTGAAAGTGCAGCATCATTATGCACATATCCTTTCCTGCATGGCAGAAAATGACTGCGCAGAGCAGGTGATCGGTGTATCTTTTGATGGAACCGGATATGGAACTGACGGTACGATCTGGGGAGGAGAAATCCTGTTATCAGATTTAGATGGATTCACGAGAGTGGGAAGTGTGATGCCATTTCTTCAGGTTGGTGGAGACGCTTCTTCGAAAGAAGGATGGAGAATTGCAGTTTCTCTGATCTATGGAATGACAGGTGACAGAAAAAAAGCAGCTGAAATCACAGAAAAATTAGAACTTTGTACGAAACAGGAAGCAAACGTGCAGTTTACCATGGCAGATCGTAAGATCAATGCCGTGATATCAACCAGTGCAGGACGATTGTTTGACGGTGTGAGTGCGATGCTTGGAATCCGAAGGAAGTCTACATTTGAAGGTGAGGCTTCTATGGCACTGGAATTTGCAGCAGAAGAGTACCGGGAAACTATGCTTGAAAAGAGTAAACAACAAATTCAGGAAACTGAAAAATATGGTTACGATAAAGAGGATACAGATACTCTCAGTAGAAATGAAAATCTGTCAGAGACAGAAGAAATAAAGAGAATGGATGACAAGTTGATTTCTGCAGGTGATCGCTTGCTGCTCAACACAGAATCCCTGATAAAAGAAATCCTGAATCGTCAATTAAATGGAGAAGATCCGGGCAAGCTGGCATACTTTTTCCATCGGGAGATTGCCTGCCAGATCACGGCAGCCTGTGTGAAGATCAGAGAACTGAGCGGCTGTAATAAAGCAGCCTTAAGTGGCGGGGTTTTTCAAAACAGACTGCTTCTGGAGCTGACTGATCATATGCTTCTGGAACAGGGATTTGAAGTGTTGAAACATCAGCTGCTGCCGCCAAATGATGGTGGGATTGCGCTGGGACAGGCTGTGTATGCGATGGCATATCTGGAAAAAGCATAGAGACAAAGACTATATAAAATAATACAAGTTACATAGTAAAAGGGAGGCATTACCATGTGTGTAGGGTTATCAGCAAAAGTAGTAAAAATCAGTGAAGGAACAGCAGTTGTAGATGCTGGTGGAGCTAAGAGAGAAGTTTCCGCACAGCTTCTGGAAGACCTGGAGCCAGGCGATTATGTGATGGTTCACGCAGGCGTTGCAATTGCAAAGATCACCGATGAAGATGATGACGAAACAGATCAGTTAATGGAGGAACTGCTGTAATGGGAGAAGAGAAAAAAAGAACAGCGCGGGAGATCATAGAGAACTATGATGGTGCGGCAGTCCGTATCATGGAAGTCTGTGGAACACATACACACGAGATATTTCGACTTGGCATTCGCAAACTTCTGCCACCACAGGTGGAATTGATCTCTGGTCCGGGATGCCCGGTCTGCGTAACACCAGTCGGATTTATTGATGAAGCGGTGTGGTTGGCACTGAAAAAAAATGTGACGATCTGTACCTTTGGAGATCTGGTACGAGTGCCTGGAACGGAAATGAGCCTTGCAGGAGCAAGAGAAAAAGGAGCAAAGATCAGAATCGTTTATTCTCCGGCCGATGCAGAAAAATATGCTCTTGAACATCCGGAAGAACAGGTCGTTTTTCTTTCTGTCGGTTTTGAAACAACGACACCGGCAGAGTGCCTTTCTGTAAAACAGGCGAAGAAAGATGAGCTTTCTAATTATTCTCTGTTAATGGCGAACAAAACCATGCCACAGGCATATGAAGCCTTAAAAGGAAGTGCAGATGTTTTTCTGTATCCCGGACATGTCAATGCAATCACAGGTACGGAACTCTGTGAAGATTTGACAGAGGAAGGGGTAAGTGGTGTTGTGGCCGGTTTTACAGCAAAAGAGCTTCTCACAGCACTGGCGGTTGCACTGGTGAAATTTCAGGAGGGAAAACCATTCTTTGTAAACTGCTATCCGCGAGTTGTGAAGCCGGAAGGAAGTCGTGAGGCACAACAGCTTACCGAAGAAATGACAGAGGCGTGCGATAGTGAGTGGAGAGGTCTTGGAGTGATTCCAAAGTCAGGAGTCTGCCTCAAAAAAGAATGGAGTGCATTTGATGCAAGAAAGAAATACAACATTCCATCGATTCAGGGCAAAGCGAATCCTGCCTGTCGGTGCGGAGATGTCCTGCAGGGAAAATGTAAACCATCCGATTGCAAAGTATTTGGGAAAGTCTGTACCCCGCAACATCCGGTAGGCGCGTGTATGGTTTCGAATGAAGGTGCATGTTCGGCTTATTATGCGTATGGAGACAATCAATAAATCAACGTATTCCGAATGATTGTAAGACTGCGAGAATTACGAAGTAATGAAGCAATCTGCAGGTATGATAATATTAAGAAAAAAGAGGATGATCCTATGAGCAGTTTAAAAGATAAAACAGTAACGATGGCACACGGTGCCGGAGGTCGCCAGACCTCTGAACTGATCGACCAGATTTTTGCAGCACATTTTGCAAATCCGGATCTGACTGCAGATGATGCAGCAGTATTGACTCCGCCGGCAGGAAAAATGGCAGTATCAACAGACGGATTTATCGTTTCACCGGCATTCTTTCCGGGAGGAAATATTGGTAAACTTTCTATCTGTGGAACAGTCAATGATCTTGCCTGCATGGGTGCAAAACCACTCTATCTGACCTGTGCATTTGTTATCGAAGAGGGATTTCCGATGGAAAAACTGGAAGAAATCGTTTCTGCGATGGAAAAAACGGCGGCAGAAGCCGGTGTACATATCGTGTCCGGAGACACCAAAGTAGCCGGAAAAGGACAGGTGGATGGTGTTTTTATCACAACGACCGGAATGGGACAGATTGAAGACGGAGTAAATGTTGGCGGAACACTTGCGCAGCCGGGAGATGCGATTATCGTGACCGGAGATGTCGGAAGACATGGATGCACGATCCTTCTTGCAAGAGAAGATTTCGGAATTGAAGCAAATGTTACCAGCGACTGCGCACCTCTCTGGAAAACAGTAGAAGCTGTTATGAACACGACTCATGATCTCCATGTAATCCGTGATGCTACAAGAGGTGGTGTCGGAACTGTTCTCTATGAAATAGCCGGACAGAGCAATGTTGGGATTCGACTTGATGCCGCCTCCGTTCCGGTAGCACCGGAAGTCAAAGGAGTCTGTGGCATGCTTGGACTCGAACCACTTTATCTGGCATGCGAAGGCCGTATGGTCATCATGGCACCAAAAGCCGAAGCTGAAAAAATCGTAGAGACTCTCCGCAAATGTCCATACTCCAAAGATGCTGCCATTATCGGAGAAGTTATTGATGATCAGCCGGGTAAAGTCGTCATGACCACTGAAATCGGCACTCAGGCACTCCTTCCACAGCCGGGGGGAGAGTTACTGCCACGTATATGTTAAGATATGAGTAATCATTAATTATGAGTAATCACGAATCTGCACAGAGATAGAAAAACTGGTTTCCTGACACACTGCGATTTCTGTTCGTTACGTGCGCTTGTTTGCTGTCATTCGCGCAAACTCGGCTTTGCCTCAGACAGTGCGCTCGGTGACAGCAGCTAGCACATAACTCTCGACGAAATCTCCGTTTGCCGTCAGTTCAATCCAGTTTTCTACTCGTGCAGAATTCTGTTGACTGGATGAATTTAATAATATATTGCTCTGTTCAGAAGAAATGTCCCATGAGGGCACTGAACAGCTATAATTATTGTATGTATAACACGGAGGACTAACATGGATACTAGAGTAGCAGTAATCTCCATCATTGTAGAGGACAACAATTCGATTGAAACTTTAAACCAGCTCCTTTACGATGCTCGCGACTACATCATCGGCCGCATGGGTATCCCATACCGTGAAAAAGGAATCAGCATCATCAGTATCGCCATTGATGCTTCACAGGATATCATCAGTGCTCTTTCCGGCAAGATTGGCCGACTGAAAGGCGTATCCACGAAGACCGCTTATTCCAATGTCATCACACACATGGAGGAAAAACATGATTAAAATAGCAGTGTACGGCAAAGGTGGCATTGGCAAATCAACGACTGTATCCAATGTGGCAGCAGCACTTGCAGAAAAAGGTTTGACAGTTATGCAGATTGGCTGTGATCCAAAAGCAGATTCCACGATTCAGCTTCGTCACGGAAAAGAAATGAGAACGGTGCTTGATCTTTATAATGAAAAAAAGCAGAACCTCAAACTCAAAGACATGACCATGGTCGGTTATCAGGGCGTGATCTGTGTAGAGGCAGGTGGTCCGACACCAGGGCTTGGCTGCGCAGGACGTGGAATCATTACGGCTCTTGAAAAATTAAAGGAAACCGGAGCGTATGAAACTTATAAACCGGATATTGTCCTTTATGATGTACTGGGGGATGTTGTTTGCGGGGGCTTTTCCATGCCAATGCGAAAAGGATATGCGGACAAAGTTTTTATTATCACATCCGGGGAAAATATGGCAATCCATGCCGGGGCCAATATTGCCATGGCGGTACAGAATTTCAGAAACCGTGGTTATGCTGCCCTTGGAGGAATTATCCTGAATCGCCGCAATGTAAAACGGGAAGAAGAAAAAGTACAGGAACTTGCGGAAGATTTTGAAACAAAGGTAATCGGAAAACTTACCCACAGTGATCTGGTTACAGACGCAGAAGAACAGGGAAAGACTTTGATGGAATGTTATCCGGAAAGCGAAATGGCAACAGAATACCGCATACTGGCAGAGCAGATTCTGAACCTCTGCAGAGAGGATGGTTTATGCTGAAACGAGTTGGTGGTGAGATAGATCCGGAAGGTGCGGTTATAACGATTGGAGAGGCTGATTTTCCTGTTCCATTTCCAACAGGTCTGGAATTTAATTCTCCTGCACATGGTAACTGGAACATTGTTCATACCGGAATGCTAATGCCAGAGGCAATCCAGATTTATGTCTGTGCAGACAACTGCATGCGGGGTGTTGTCCTGACAGCGGCAGAGATGAATGCAGCAGAACGTTTTTCCTTTGTGATTGTAGAAGAAGAAAATCTTCTCAATGGAAATCTGGAGGATGTGACGATCGAAGGAGTGACCGATGTCCTGAAGAAACTTGAAAAAAAACCGAAAGCAGTGCTTCTTTTTACAGTATGTCTGCACCATTTTCTGGGATGTGACCTGGAACTGGTGTATGGAGAACTGGAAGCACGCTTTCCGGAGATCGTGTTCGTACGCTGTTATATGGATCCGATCATGCAGAAGCATGGAGCTACGCCGGATCAGAAACTACGCAAAGCAATGTATGATCCTCTGACAGCAGGATACATTGATGAGAAAACAGTGACTCTTGTCGGAAGTGACTTTGTGCTGGATAAAAACAGTGATATCAAGCGTTTGCTGAAAAATAAGGGATACACGTTAAGAGAAATCCCGGCATGCAAAAACTGGGAAGAATACCAGTGTCTTGGTGCAGGAGAATTTTTTATTTCCTGCTATCCTCCGGCAAAATATGGTGCAGAAATGCTGGCCGAAAGACTGAACAGAAAACATCTGTATCTGCCGGGAAGTTTTGATTATAGGGAAATTAAAGAAGAACTGAGAAAGCTGCTACAGGAGCTGCAGACGGGCCAGGAACAGGAGAATATTTCAGATATAAAAACAATATCTGAAGAACTGGAAGCTTTTTGCAAACGAGAAATTACACTCTGCGAAAATGCTGTTGGTCACGCCAAAGCAATCATTGGTGATACTTCGATCGTCCTGGACTATCTGTATCATCCCAGACCACTTGGACTTGCAGGTTTTCTTCTGAAACATGGATTTCATGTGACAACGGTTTACCTTGACAGTGTAAGCCCGGAAGAAAAAAATGTATTTGACTGGTTAAAGATACATCATCCAGATCTTGAACTCTGTGCTACGATTCAGGCAAAGATGCGTGTCCTTCCACGCCATACAGAAGAGAAAGTTCTTGCTATTGGGCAGAAAGCCGCCTGGTTTTCCGGCAGCAGTTATTTTGTTAATATGGTGCAGGGTGGTGGTTTATGGGGCTTTGATGGGATTCGAAGGACTCTGGAATTGATGACAGAAGCTTTTCTCGAAGAAAAAGCTCCGGAAGATCTGATCATTTGCAAAGGATGGGGGTGCGAAAGCTGCATATGAGACAGTCGTATAAGATTATACCAGTTTATACTGCGGATGTTTCAGGCGTGTGTTCTGCCCTGTATGAACTTGGCGGTATGGTGGTCATGCACGATCCTTCAGGCTGTAATTCTACCTACAATACGCACGATGAGATTCGCTGGTACGATCAGGACAGTCTGATCTATATTTCCGGGCTGACAGAGATCGATGCAGTCATGGGAAATGATGCGAAATTTATTCATGATATTGAAGAAACGGCGCGAGAATTGAAGCCAAAGTTTATTGCCCTTGCGGGTTCTCCAATCCCATTTATGAATGGGACAGATTTTCCTGCAATTGCCCAGGTGATTGAGACAGAGACAGGAATTCCGGCTTTTGCCATTCCAACGAATGGTATGCATGATTACACTTATGGTGCAGGAATTGCTCTGGCAAGGATTGCAGAGCGATTTACAGGAGAGTCGGAAACTGTATCAAAAACAGCAGAATCGGCAATTGACAGAGAATCGTCAGTCAACCAACCTCATACGCTCAATCTCCTTGGTGTAACCCCACTGGATTTTGGGCCACAGACCAATGTAGATATCATGAAGAAAAATCTTCAAAAATATGGATGGGAAGTTGTTTCCTCCTGGGCTATGGGTGATACACTTGAAAATTTGTCCCGCACAGGCGAAGTAGAAATGAATCTGGTTGTTTCTTCCGTGGGACTTCCGGCTGCGAAGATACTTAGAGAGAAATTCGGGACTCCGTATGTCATCGGAACTCCGATCAGCGGATTTACAGAAGAACTTATACAGATCATGAACAAAAAAATCCCACATGAAACAGAAGGCAGAAATGAGGAAAAGGATAATGATTCGACAGCGTATCTTGCAAACCGTTTAAGCGGGGTACCGGAAATTACCCTCATTGGTGAAGCTGTAACCATGGGCTCGCTGGCAGCATTCATCGAAAAAAAATATCAAAAACCAGTCCGTGTTATCTGTCCTTTGGAAACTCACGAGAATCTTCTGGCGACAAATGACTGTATAGCAAATGGCGAAGAAGAGATGGAAAAGCTGCTGAGAGATGCAGACATTATTGTGGCGGATCCTCTGTATCGTCCGATCTGCCCGAAGCAGAGCCAGTTTTATGAGCTTCCGCATATTGCATTTTCCGGTCGGATCTTCCTGAAAGATATCAAACGTAAATATCCTGAAATGATATATCAGAGCCAAGAGAAAATAATGTGACCTGGAGCAGCAGTTCCGGTATGGGCAGCAGAGGCAGAAACAGAGGAAACTGCAGAATAAAATACAAAAAATATATTGACGAAACAAAAATTTTGGTGCTATGATGAGAAAAAGACTGAACGGAGGAATTTCTCATGAAAACATTTGAAACTAAGAAAGCACCTGCAGCAATTGGACCATATTCTCAGGCTAAAATGGCAGGAAATTTTGTATTCGCATCCGGCCAGATTCCGGTAGATCCGGCAACCGGCGAAGTTGCAGGGGATAAGATCGAGACTCAGGCTGAGCAGTCCTGCAAAAATGTTGGAGCGATCCTTGAAGAAGCTGGTCTTACATTTGACAATGTTATAAAGACAACATGCTTCCTTGCTGATATGGCAGATTTTGCTGCATTCAATGCAGTCTATGAAAAATACTTCACAAGCAAACCGGCTCGTTCCTGCGTTGCTGTAAAACAGCTTCCGAAGAATGTTCTGTGTGAAGTAGAAGCGATTGCAGTAGCTGAATAAGTCTGTCAGATCGTATGGTATTAAATAAGTCAGAAAAAAGAAGATTTCCATGACGGGAGTCTTCTTTTTTTCTTGTAATTTGAAAATTCTCATGTATAGTATAAGAAGAAATAGGGTGGCTGCTGTTTGGCGGATATTATCTGTGAATGGCAGTGAAGGATGACAGATAGGAGGCAGCATGGCAAAAAAGAAATTTTATGCAGTAAGACAGGGAAGAAAGATAGGGATGTTCCTTACCTGGGATGAGTGTAAGAAGCAGGTAATGGGGTATCCGGGCGCGATATATAAGAGCTTTGGGACGGAAGAGGAAGCAAAGGAATATCTGGGAATTGCTGTGGCTGCAGATGACATGCAGGGAGGTGATCCGTCAGCAGGTGCGGTGGAAATCTACGTTGATGGAAGCTATCATGCAGGCACGAAAGAATTTTCCTACGGGATGGTGGTTCTGATCAATGGAAAAGAAGAGAAATTTTCGCAGAAAATGTCTGATCCAGAGTTGGCGCAGATGCGAAATGTGGCTGGTGAGATCAAAGGAAGTGAAGCAGCGATGCAATACGCTCTGGACCACAAAATCCCTTCTATTATAATTTATCACGATTATCAGGGTATCGCGAGCTGGTGCAATGGTGACTGGAAAGCAAACAAAGCCGGAACGATTGCATATCGTGATTTTTATCGTAAGGCGAAAGAACGGGTTCACATTGAATTTCGAAAAGTCAAAGGACATTCTAATGATAAGTACAATGATATGGTCGATGAACTTGCAAAAGAAGCACTTGGAATCCATTGACAAAATCTGCCCAAAAGACTTATACTATCACTGTCTCTGGCATGACCGGAGCAAAACTTTTTGAGGAGGATACTATCATGAAAAACAACAGCAGTATCAAAATCGTGGTTGCTGTCGGAATTGGCGCAGCACTGTTCTTTGTACTTGGACGTTTTGTTGCAATACCGAGCCCGGTACCGAACACAAATATCAGTCTTCAGTATGCAGTACTTGCACTTCTGGCTACTATGTATGGACCGGTTGCAGGCGGACTGATCGGGTTTATCGGCCACGCACTGATCGATCTTTCCTGGGGTGGAAGTCCGTGGTGGAGCTGGGTAATCACATCAGCATTTGTCGGCGTGGTTATCGGACTGTTTGCCAAGAAACTTGATGTTCAGGAGGGTGAATTCGGAAAAGGCAAAGTTGCTGTATTTGTAGTTGCAAATGTGATCGCGCATGTGATCGGATGGGTAGTTGTAGCACCTGTACTTGATATTCTGATCTATGCAGAACCTGCAAACAAAGTATTTGCACAGGGTGTATTTGCAGCGGTTTCTAATACAGTCACCGGTGTGATCGTAGGTGGACTTCTTGTTCTGGCATATACAAAGACGATTGCCAAGAAGGGTTCCCTGGATCAGGAATAAGATATGGAGTTGCTGTTCACAGGTGTTCATGCAGAAGTGGACAGCGTCGGAAAAGCCTTCTCATGTAGCTTATATGGCTTGTGAAAAGGCTTTTTCTATTGTTGATCAGATAGTATTCTTGAATTGTTTTTGTAGTTATTGAATGGTTAATATAAATTTTGAGGTGTTTGAATGGCTGAGAAAAAATCCCCTGTTATTTCATTTAAAGATTTTTCATTCCAGTACAGGGCGCAAAAAAAACCTACACTGACTGGAATCAATCTGGATATTTATCCAGGTGAAAAAGTGCTGATCGCGGGACCTTCCGGAAGTGGAAAAAGTACCCTGGCAGGATGTATCAACGGACTGAATCCTTTTTCAAATCCGGGAGAATGTAAGGGAACATTGACGGTGGATGGTGTGGATGCACCACACAGCAGTATTTTTGAATTATCTGCGCATGTAGGAACGGTTCTTCAGGATCCGGATGGACAGTTTATCGGACTGACGGTTGGTGAGGATATTGCATTTGCTCTGGAAAACAGTTGTACTCCTCAGGATGAAATGCATGCGATCACCAGACATGCGGCAGAACTGGTAGGAATCGAGAAGCATCTGGATTATGCACCGCATGAACTCTCTGGTGGACAGAAGCAGAGAGTCAGTCTTGCGGGTGTCATGGTAGATCAGGTAAAAATCCTCCTGTTCGATGAGCCTCTGGCAAATCTTGATCCGGCAGCAGGAAAACAGGCGATTGAGCTGATTGATGAGATCCAGAAAAAAACGGATACGACAGTTCTGATCATTGAGCACCGTCTGGAAGACGTTCTCTGGAGAAACGTAGACCGTATCATATTGGTAAATGAAGGAACGATCCTTGCAGATATGACTCCGGATGAATTGCTTTCTACCAGCCTGCTGGCAGACAATGGCATTCGTGAGCCTCTTTATGTGACTGCGATGCGCTATGCAGGAATCGACATTACAAAGGAAAAGAGGCCGGCACACGTGGATTCTGTTGTGCTGAATGAAGGAGACCGTAAGAGATTACAGGAATGGTTTGAGGCACAGCCGTTTAAAGAAGAGGCCGGAGAACGGGAAAAGCTTCTGGAAGTGAAGAATCTCAGTTTTGGATATACGAAAGAGCATCAGACACTTCATAATGTCAGCTTGTCAATTGACAAAGGAGAGATGGTCAGTATCGTGGGAAGGAATGGCGCCGGAAAATCAACGTTTTCCAAACTTGTATGTGGATTTGAGGATCCGGATTCCGGAGAGATTCTGTTCCATGGAAAAGATCTGTTAAAGGAGAATATCCGTCACCGTGCGAAATATATCGGATATGTTATGCAGAATCCAAATCAGATGATTTCGAAGACGATGATCTATGAGGAAGTAGCACTGAGTCTCCAGAAGGCAGGAATGCCGGAGGAGAAAGTTCGGCAGAAGGTAGAAGATACATTGAAGATCTGCGGACTTTATCCGTTTCGTAACTGGCCGGTTTCAGCTTTGAGTTTTGGACAGAAGAAACGTGTGACGATTGCAAGTGTACTGGTGCAGGATCCGGAACTGATCATTCTGGATGAGCCGACTGCCGGGCAGGATTTTAAACATTATACAGAGATCATGGAGTTTTTGCGTAAACTCAATGAACGTGGTGTGACAGTCGTGATGATCACACACGATATGCACCTGATGTTGGAATATACACCAAGAGCACTGGTATTTTCCGATGGACAGCTGATCGCAGACCGCAGAGCATCCGAAGTACTCTGTGATCCGGAACTGATCGAACGTGCGGCACTGAAAGAAACAAGTCTTTTTACTCTGGCAAATCATTGTGCGATCACACCGCCGGAAGCATTTGTGGAACGATTTATCGGAGAGGACAGGGAGGTGAGAAGCCATGGCTGCTAAAACGGTATTAAATTATCTGGACCGCGACAGCGTGGTACACAAAATGACAGGAACAACCAAGCTGGCATTTTTCCTGTTGTTCACGTTCGCAAGTATGATCACTTATAATACCTGGGTGCTGTTGGGATTGTTTGCAGTCAGCCTTGCTGCATTTAAACTCAGTAAGATCAAATACCGTGAAGTTCGGTTTATGATGATCTTTATGCTTGTTTTTCTGCTTTTGAACAACCTGTTTATTTTTCTGTTTGATCCGAATCAGGGAACGAATCTGTATGGAACAAGGCATGTATTGTGTCATTTGTTTTGGAGATATGATGTGACCGCAGAGCAGCTGTTTTATATGTTGAATATTTCGCTGAAATATTTTGTAGCCCTTCCAGTTGCGATCCTGTTTATTTCTGCGACAAATCCGAGCGAGTTTGCCGCCAGTCTGAACAGTATTGGAATTTCCTATAAAGTAGGATATTCTGTGGCAATCGCACTTCGTTATATTCCGGATATTCAGAGGGATTATCACAGTATCAGCCAGGCACAGCAGGCAAGAGGTGTGGAACTTGGAAAAAATGAACACTTCTTTTCCAGATTAAAGAATTCTGTTAATATTCTATTACCGTTGATTCTGACGAGTCTGAACCGTATTGATACGATCTCTAATGCGATGGAACTGCGTGGATTTGGGAAGAATAAGAAACGGACGTGGTATACCAGACGGCCGTTTGAGCGGAGAGATTTTGCGGCGCTTGGACTGGGCGTAGTGCTGCTGGTTGTAAGTCTGATGGTGACAATTAAGTTTGGAAGGTTCTACAATCCTTTTATATAAATAGAATGAAAAAACAGCGGGATATCTTCTCCATACGACAGAAGAAGAATCCCGCTATTTTTACATATTGCGATATCATTTATACGAAAGCTTATCGATTTGAAATATCAGGAGAAGAACAGGTCTCAGGGCGCATGCCATGGGAAATTGTTAATACAAATTAACGGGTTACAGGGAAGTACCCAGTGCTGCCTTCTTAACCTGTACCAGTGCCTTTGATACTGCCGGAATGGAAATCACGATCACTGTGATGATTCCTTCTGCAAGCAGATAGCTGTAGTTATATACGATCGGATAAATTGCAGTCAGGGATTTTGGAAAGTTATCCGGCATGTAGCTCATCCAGTACAGATATCCGCCAAGTGCATGAAATGCACCTCTGGCAATAACTGCCACAATGTATCCTTTAAGCAGACCATGGCTTTGCTTTGCGAAGAATCCGGCAACTCCAAGGGCAGCGAATGCAAGAATGTAGTCACAGCACACCTGGAAGAAGGAAAGTACATATGGTTCCTGGATAAACTGCAGGATTCCATAAGCAAGGCCAACTGTGATACCGGTGCCTACACCATACCAGTTAGCAGCCAGTACAATAAACAGCATACTGCAAAGAGTAACGCTTCCGCCCCACGGCAGAGTAATAATCTTCAGGTAAGAAGTGATAAAAGCGAGTGCCATAGCTACAGCACAGAATACAAGCTGTCTTGTAGTCAGTTTGTGTTTTTCTGAGTGTTTTCCTGCAAAACAGATTGCAGCCAGGAACAGAATGATTCCTGCGATGATTGCGATGGCATATCCGGCTGTTGTCAGGCCGCCTTCATTTGTAACCATAAAATTAAACATAAAATAAGACCACCTTTGTCTTGATATGTAAGTTAATATTATCTGGATTTTCCAGACATACTTATTATAAACAAAGGAGTGGATAACGTCAAGACTGCCGATTTTTGACTTTAAACTTCAAAAGTGCTTGTGTTTAAAGGTTATTATGAGTTATACTGGAATAGTATCTGCCTGAGGGAAATGTTCTTTCAGGTGTGTGAAAATGGGAAGAGGGTTAAAGTTATGATGGTTGATCTGATTGAGAAAATATACAGCTTTCTGTGGGGAGATCTGGTGCATATTCCGCTGCCGGGTGGCAGTACACTTGGAATTTCGCTGTTGATCATTCTACTGATCCCGGCGGGAATTTATTTTACGATCCGGACGCGTTTTCTGCCGATTCGTCTGTTTCCGGATATGGTAAGAGCACTGGTTGAAAAGAAAAAGGATAAAAACAGTCTTTCATCTTTTCAGGCACTGGTCGTATCAACGGCTACCAGGGTTGGTATGGGAAATCTGGTCGGTGTGGTTGCAGCGATTTCCGCAGGTGGTGCCGGGGCTGTGTTCTGGATGTGGGTAACAGCACTGATCGGTTCATCTACAGCATTTATTGAAGCAACACTGGCACAGATCTATAAAGAAAAAGATCCACTGTATGGCGGTTATCGTGGTGGACCGGCATACTATATCCACGCCTATGTGGAAGAAAAACAAAAGAAAAAAAGAAACAAAGTTGTGATTTCTGTGTTATTTGCAATCTCCGGCCTGATCTGCTGGTGTGGTATCAGTCAGGTGATCAGTAATTCCGTTGTTTCTTCGTTTAAAAATGCATTTTCCATTCCGCCAGTCTATACGACGGTTGTGCTTGTTGCAGTTGCAGCAGTGATCGTACTTCGTAAGAATGCGACGGTCAAGATCCTGGATATGATCGTGCCGGTAATGGCAGTTGTTTATTTTGCAATCACGATTCTGGTCATTGTGATGAATATCGGCAGTATTCCGGGCGTTTTTGCAAGAATCTTTCAGGAAGCATTTGGATTTAGACAGGTGGCAGCCGGTGGTTTCGGGGCGGTACTGATGAATGGAGTCAAAAGAGGACTTTTTTCCAATGAGGCAGGCTCTGGTTCTGCTCCGTGTGCGGCAGCTGCGGCAGAATGTGATCAGCCGGTCAAAGCAGGACTGGTACAGGCACTTGGAGTATTTATCGATACGATCGTAATCTGCAGCTGTACTGCAATGATCATGCTTCTTGCCCCGGAAGAAAAAGTTGCAGGACTTTCCGGAATGGATCTTCTGCAGACGGCGATGGAACATCATCTCGGAAGATTTGGTGTGGTTTTTATTGCAGCGACATTATTTTTGTTCAGCTTCTCGACATTCCTTGGAATTTTATTCTATGCAAGAAGCAATGTGGCATATCTTTTCGGAGATAACTGGATATCACAGACGGCATACAAGATCATAGCACTGTTTATGTTGTTTATAGGTGGCCTTGCAGCTTATACTTTTGTATGGGACCTTGGAGATGTGGGAATCGGTCTGATGACAATATTCAATATCATTATTCTGTATCCGCAGGGTGAGAAGGCGTTGAAAGAGCTGAAAAAATACGAAGAATCCAAAAAACATCGAAAAGAACGACCTGAAAAATAAAGAAAGACATACATAAAAAATACCCTGGCAGGAATTCCCTGACAGGGTATTTGTCATGTGCGGCTTATTATGATCAATAATAATCAACAGCTTCGACAGTTTCGCTTCCGGAAGTGAAATCTGTTGTGATGGAGAAATCGTTGAATGAGTAAACACCACCAACTTCGTTGCCATTTGCATCGTATGCAGGTTCATAATCAACTGGTGTTCCATAGATGTTCATGAATTCATTCAGTGTAGAACCAACATAAGATGATGCATCACCGGAAGATGCACTTGCTGTGGAAGAAGCAGAGTCAGAACTGGTATCTGTGGATGCTGCATCAGAAGATGTGCTGCTGTCTGTAGAAGCAGTTCCGTCTGTTGTTGTACCATCTGCCGGAGTTGTGGAAGAAGCATCTGTTCCGGCCGGTGCAGGTGTAGTTGTCAGGTTGGCTGTCGGGGTAACAGTAGGTGCTGGTGTAGCTGTAGGTGCCGGTGTAGCAGTTGGTTCTGGAGTTATAGTTACAGCCTGACTGTCAGCCGGATCATCTGCGGTGAAACCGCATCCAGTCATGAGGATCGATGCTGCAGCAATTGCTGATAATAGCATAAGATTTCTTTTTTTCATGAGTATAATCTCCCTTACTATAATAATCTCTTACGTTTATTATGCGTTCTTTTTTGAACTTGTCAATAGGATATGAGAAAAGTTTAGAATAAAAACACAAATTATATCGATATTTTTAATAAATTAGAAAAAGCTGTATGAAAAAGAATGCAGGCAGAATGCAAAGGGAATGCTTGCCAACAGGGTTCATAAATGATACATTAATAGGGAAATGTAGGAGGCAGATATATGTTTAAAGAAATTAAAGATGAGAAAGCTTTTGATGGAATACTGAATCAGATCATAGATAATATTCAAAATGGACATCTGAAAGCAGGCGATGCGCTTCCGGCAGAAAGAACGATGGCAGAGACGATGGGAGTATCCAGACCGGCGGTACGGGAAGTCTTAAGAGCACTTGAATTGCTTGGAATCATAAAGACCGTGCCCGGTGGTGGAAACTATATAGCAGATGACCTGGATTCCTGGCTGATTGGCCCATTGTCTATACTGTTTAAACTGAATAACGGATATATCCGGCAGACACAGCAGCTTAGGGCTGCACTGGAACTAGAGATGGCAATTCTGGCTGCGAGAAAGTGCACACCACTGGATGCGGCAGAACTGTGGAGGATACTTTCGAGTATAGATAAAGCGGAAGATGAGAAGACCAGAGGAGAACTGGATAAAGAACTGCATACGCAGATTGCAAAGATTGCAGACAATCCGATGATCTACAGTGTGCTTGCTGCAGCGGATCAGCTGATTGAAAATATAATTGCGGGAACCAGAGATTATATTATGAAGAAAAACCGTCCGGAATTTAAAGTGGATGAACAGCATCGTCTTCTTGTTGAGGCTATTATCAATAACGATGAGAAGGGTGCCGAGCAGTACATGTCCGAGCATATGGAGATAATCGAAAAATGCATGGATGAGATGCAGAAGAACAGCAACAACAAAAGACCAGCAAATGGAATTGTAATAGGAGGAGAATGAGATGGATTATGCGAAAGAATCCCTGAGATTACACGGAGAATGGAAAGGTAAGATTGAAGTCGTTACACGAGTACCGGCAGAGAATAAAGATGACCTGTCACTTGCATATACACCGGGTGTTGCACAGCCATGTCTGGAGATCCAGAAGGATGTGAACAAATCTTATGACCTGACAAGAAGATGGAATATGTGCCTTGTTGTTACAGACGGATCAGCGATCCTTGGCCTTGGAAATATCGGACCGGAGGCGGGGATGCCGGTAATGGAAGGAAAATGTGCACTTTTTAAAGCGTTTGGTGATGTAGATGCATTTCCGCTCTGTATCAAGAGCAATGATGTAGATGAGATCGTAAATACCATTTATCTGATCTCAGGATCTTTCGGTGGAGTCAATCTGGAAGATATTTCCGCACCGAGATGTTTTGAGATAGAGAAAAAACTGAAAGAAAAATGTGATATTCCAATCTTTCATGATGACCAGCATGGAACCGCAATCGTCGTATCAGCAGGACTGACCAATGCTCTGAGACTGGTAGGAAAGAAATTCTCAGAAGCAAAAGTAGTCATCAACGGAGCCGGATCAGCAGGTATCTCCATCTGCAAACTTCTTCTGGAACTTGGAATCGGTGATGTAGTCATGGTTGACCGTAAGGGAATCCTGGCGCCTGGTGAGGAATGGATGAATCCGGCACAGAAGGAAATCGCAGAAAAAACAAATAAAGAACAGCTGCATGGGGACCTTAAGGCTGCCATGAAGGGCAGAGATATTTTTGTCGGTGTATCTGCACCGAATATTGTAACAGCAGAGATGGTAAGCACAATGGCAGATGATGCGATTGTATTTGCAATGGCAAACCCGACACCTGAGATCATGCCGGATGAAGCAAGAAAAGGTGGCGCAAGAGTCATCGCAACAGGACGTTCTGATTTCCCGAATCAGATCAACAATGTACTTGTATTCCCTGGTGTGTTCAGAGGTGCGTTTGATGTGAGAGCAAGTGATATCAATGAGGAGATGAAGATTGCAGCAGCAAAAGCAATTGCAGAACTGATCTCTGATGAAGAACTTTCTGAAGATAATATCATTCCAAAGGCATTTGACAAGAGAGTTGGACCGGCAGTAGCCAAAGCAGTTGCAGAAGCAGCAAGAAAGACCGGTGTGGCTCGGAAGTAGGATTGTGAGAGTGCGTAGCACGGAACAATCCATATGTATCCTCGTAAAAAAGTAGATAAAAAAGAAAGAAGACATGAAGATGGGCAACTGGGAAAACAATATCCGCAAGGTGGTTCCGTATACACCGGGAGAACAGCCAAATCAGACGGATATGATCAAATTAAATACAAATGAAAATCCTTATCCGCCGGCACCGGGGGTTACGGAGGTACTTCGGAATACAGATACAGATGCACTGAGACTTTATCCGGATCCGGCAGCGAAAGATCTTGTGCATGCCATTGCAGGAGAGTATGGGCTTCAGGACGATCAGGTATTTGTCGGCGTGGGATCTGATGATGTACTGGCAATGAGTTTCCTTACTTTTTTTAACAGTGAGAAACCAATTCTGTTTCCTGACATCACCTATTCTTTTTATGATGTATGGGCAGAACTGTTCCGCATTCCATATGAGAGACCGGCACTGGATGAACACTTTCATATAAAGAAGGAAGATTATTTCAGAGAGAATGGTGGAATTATCTTTCCGAACCCGAATGCTCCGACAGGTGTTTCTCTTCCGCTGAGTGATATTGAAGATATCGTGGAACATAATCAGGATGTGATCGTGATCGTGGATGAGGCATATGTTGACTTTGGTACACAGTCAGCATTACCTCTGATCGAGAAATACGAGAATCTTCTGGTGGTACAGACATTTTCCAAGTCTCGATCCATGGCAGGCATGCGTATCGGATTTGCGCTTGCATGCCCGAAACTGATCAAATATCTGAATGATGTCAAATATTCGTTTAATTCTTATACAATGAATCGTATGTCGATCGCAGCTGGTGTTGCGGCGATAGAGGATCAGGAATATTTCCTGGAAACTTGCGGTAAGATTATAGAGACGCGGGAATGGACAAAAAAAGAACTCAGGAAACTTGGATTTTACTTTGAAGAGTCAAAAGCAAATTTCATCTTTGCGGCTCATAAAAACTGCCCGGCAGAAAAACTGTTTCAGGCATTGAGAGCGCAGCATATTTATGTGCGCTATTTTCCGGGTGGAAGAACCGGTAACCATCTGCGTATTACGATTGGAACAAGGAATGAGATGGAAGTCTTCATTAATTTTGTAAGAGAATATCTAAAAAAGGAGAATTTATGGAAGTTTTAGTACAGTGGTTTACAGATAACCTGTCTCAGCATATTTCCAGAGAACTTATCATTTTTATCATTTCCATGATACCGATTCTGGAACTTAGAGGAGGTCTGCTGGCGGCATCTCTTTTGAAGGTGTCTGCGGTGAAAGCAATTCCGATCTGCATTATCGGAAATATTATTCCTATACCATTTATATTACTGTTTATTCGTCAGATTTTTAAAGTTCTGAAGAAAACAAAACTGTTTCATGGCCTGATCGTTAAGATGGAAGACCGTGCCATGGGCAAGAGTGACCAGATCAAACGGTATGAATTCTTTGGATTGCTGCTGTTTGTAGGAATTCCTCTTCCGGGTACGGGGGCATGGACAGGATCTCTGATCGCATCCCTTCTTGAAGTGGATATCAAGAAGTCTTCCATTGCTATTTTCTGTGGACTGATTATGGCAACTGTGATCATGTATGTGGTATCCTATGGAATCGTAGGAAATCTGATTCATTAATTTTATTACTTATATTACTTATCAGTTTTACCGGTGACACCTTCTGTATGGTGTCTGCTGGTATTCTGATTCATGTCATTTCAGACAAATATTCCGTAAATAATTTTATTATCAAGTAAACAGGTTTTGAGAAGACAGAGAGGATTTTTTTATGAGAGAAAAATACGAATCATTGTCGCTTGCAACATTAAAAGATCTGGCAAAAGCGAGAGGATTGAAAGGGATTTCTACATTGAGGAAACCTGAACTGATAGAGCGTATGCTCCAGGAAGATGAAAAAGAGTCCACCGGTGGAGAGGCAGAAATGAAAAAAACTGAAATCCTGCAGGAGGAACCGGGCAGACAGGAAAATAGAGTAAGAGAAAACAGAACATCTTATGAGGCGAATGAGAGAAAAACATATCAGGATAAAAATTATCAGGACAGAAATTATACAGAACGGACGGAATATGCACATAAGAATCCGACCGATACGGCACAGCTTGACAGTGGAGAAAAAGCAAATGGTATTCTGGAGGTCCTTCCGGACGGATATGGATTTATTCGCTGTGCAAATTATCTCCCAGGTGAAAATGATATTTATGTATCACCGTCTCAGATACGCCGGTTCAATCTGAAAACCGGTGATATCCTGAAAGGAAGCATCCGTATTAAAACACAGGGAGAGAAATTCAGTGCCCTTCTTTATGTGGATTCCATCAATGGTTTTCCACCGAGTGAGGGACAGAGACGATATAATTTTGAAGATATGACGCCAATCTTTCCGAATGAGCGTCTGCGTATGGAAAGACCAGGTGGAACCGTGGCAATGAGGATTATGGATCTTCTAAGTCCGATCGGCAAGGGACAGCGAGGCATGATCGTATCACCACCGAAAGCCGGCAAGACAACCCTTCTGAAAGATGTTGCCAAATCGATTCAGAAGAATAATCCGGATATGCATCTGATCATTCTTCTGATCGATGAACGTCCAGAGGAAGTTACGGATATTAAAGAAGAGATTCGTGGAAGCAATGTAGAGGTTATTTATTCTACTTTTGATGAACTTCCGGATCATCACAGACGTGTTTCAGAGATGGTCGTAGAGCGTGCTCGCCGACTGGTTGAACATAAACAGGATGTAACGATCCTTCTGGATTCGATCACAAGACTTGCGAGAGCGTATAATCTCTGTGTGACACCAAGTGGCCGGACGCTGTCCGGTGGTCTGGATCCGGCAGCACTTCACATGCCGAAGCGATTTTTCGGAGCAGCACGTAATATGAGAGAAGGTGGAAGCCTGACGATCCTTGCTACTGCACTGGTAGACACCGGAAGCAAAATGGATGATGTTATTTATGAAGAATTTAAAGGAACCGGTAATATGGAACTGGTTCTTGACCGTAAACTGCAGGAAAAGAGAGTATTTCCGGCAATCGATATCCAGAAATCAGGTACCAGACGAGAGGATCTGCTCCTGACTCCGGATGAACAGGAAGCAGTTTATAATATGCGCCGTGCACTGAACAGTCTGAAGGCCGAAGATGCTGTGGAACAGATTCTGAATATGTTCTCCAGAACGAAGAATAATGAGGAATTTGTGCAGACGGCAAAAAAACAGAAATTTTTATAAACGACTTGCATTTGAGAAATCAGTGTGTTATAATCAGAAAGCTGCGAAATAAATTAGCAATTTCGTTAAGTTAATACGAATAGAAAAATAGAGAAATATAGAGAGGTGAAAATCATGCGCGAAGGAATCCATCCGAACTACTATCAGGCAACTGTAACCTGCAACTGTGGAAACACATTCGTAACAGGATCTACTAAGAAAGATATCCATGTTGAAATTTGTTCTAAATGCCATCCATTCTACACTGGACAGCAGAAAGCAGCTCAGGCTCGTGGACGTATCGATAAGTTCAACAAGAAATACGGCTTAAACAAATAATTCAGACTGAATAATGAAAGAAGAGACAGGTTGAGGTTGGGAAATCTCAACCTTTCTTTGCTTTTATCAGTGATAATGGAGTGATATATGAAATCATCGAATATTGGTGGTCAGGCAGTAATGGAAGGCATCATGATGCGTCACAAGGACAAATATGCCATTGCAGTACGCCGTCCGGATAAAGAAATAGAATTAAAGGTAGAAGATTACAAATGTACATTTGGAAAGGCTGCATTTTTGAAATGGCCGATCATCCGCGGAGTGGTAAGCTTTGTTGACGGACTGGTAGTAGGAACCAAATGTCTGATGTATTCTGCTGAGATTGCAGGCGATGAAGAGGACGAGAAGGAAGCTGCAAAGAATGCGACACTGACAGAGGAAGAACTTTCTGCAAAGAAAGCGAAAGAAGCAAAGCAGTTTCAGTGGCTTCTTTACATAACGGTTGCTATTTCCATAGTTGTTTCTGTTGCAGCTTTTATGCTGCTTCCGTATGCACTGGCAAGCCTTCTGCGCAAGGTTGGTGCTTCTGAAGTAGGGGTAACAGTTGCAGAAGCATTTGTGAAACTGGCACTGTTTATGGGATATATGCTACTGATCTCAAGAATGAAGGATATTCAGCGTACGTTTATGTATCATGGTGCAGAACATAAATGCATCAACTGTGTGGAACATGGACTTCCACTTACTGTGGAAAATGTCCTGGCAAGCTCCAGACAGCACAAAAGATGTGGGACAAGTTTCCTTTTTCTGGTAATGATCGTCAGTATATTCCTGCATTTTATTTTTGTGCTGGTACCGGGCTACTGGGTTCGTCTGTTTGGGCGTCTTCTGATGGTTCCAATCGTGTCAGGTGTTTCTTTTGAACTTATTCAGTGGGCTGGCAGAACAGACAGCAGACTTGCTGATATTTTGAGCAAACCGGGACTTGCAATGCAGAAGCTGACAACCAAAGAGCCGACAGCAGATATGGCTGAAGTAGCGATTGCAGCAGTAGAGGCTGTTTTTGACTGGAGAGAATATCTGAAAGAAGAATTCGGCTGGAAGCCAGAAGAAAATGAGGAAAAAAATGCGGACATATAAAGAAGTTCTGGAAGATGGAATCCAGCTTCTGGAAACTGCCGCAATCGAAGAAGCCAGGTTAGATGCCTGGCTCCTTCTGGAGTATACGGCAGATATTACAAGAGCATGGTATTATGCACATATGGATGATGGACTGGATGCTAAAACAGAAGAACGTTATCGAACGCTGTGCACAAAACGTGCTCAGCATATCCCGCTGCAGCATATTACCGGGCGTGCATATTTTATGGGATACGAATTTTGTGTGGATGAACGTGTACTTGTACCGAGACAGGATACAGAGGTGCTTGTGGAAGAAGCGATTTCCCGCATGAGGAATCTGGAGAAACCGCAGATCCTGGATATGTGTACCGGTTCCGGATGTATTCTTCTGAGTCTTCTTCTGGAATTGCCACAGGCATTAGGAACAGGTGTGGATGTTTCAGAAGGAGCACTTTGTGTGGCAAAGGAGAATCGAAAACGTCTGGGACTGGAACAGAGAGCTGAGCTGATACAGAGTGATCTGTTTTCGGCAGATTATTTTCAGAAAAACAGTGGAAATGACCACATGGAATATGATATGCTTATTTCAAATCCGCCATATATCCGGACTGAAGATATTGAAGGTCTGATGGAGGAAGTGCGTTTTCATGATCCGGTGCTTGCACTGGATGGCAAAGAAAATGGTCTGTATTTTTATGAAAAGATCACAGAACAGGCGGGCACATATCTGAAACCCGGCGGATGGCTGATGTACGAGATCGGTTGTGATCAGGGTATGGATGTGTCGGAAATTATGAAAAAAAATGGTTTTGAACAGATAGAAATAAAAAAAGACCTTGCCGGGCTGGACAGGGTTGTTACAGGAAGAAAAATGCAGGAGGAACAGAATGTTTGATAAATTAGAGGATCTGCTTGTGCGCTTTGAGGAAGTTCTGAATGAGCTTGGTGAGCCGGGAGTAACGGACAACCAGGAACGTTTTCAGAAGCTGATGAAAGAGCAGAGTGAGTTGCAGCCGATCGTAGATGCCTATAAAGAATATAAAGACAATAAAGAAACGATTCAGGACAGTCTTTCTATGCTGGAAGAAGAAAAGGATGAAGAAATGCGTGAAATGCTGAAAGAAGAACTTTCTGATGCAAAGAAGCGTGTGGAAGAACTTGAAAAGGAACTGAAGATCCTTCTTTTACCAAAAGATCCGAATGACAGCAAAAACGTTATCGTAGAGATCCGTGCAGGTGCGGGCGGTGATGAGGCTGCTCTGTTTGCAGCAGAGATTTATCGTATGTATGTGAAATACGCAGAATCCCGCAGATGGAAGACGGAGATGATGAGTCTGAATGAGAATGGGATCGGCGGATTCAAAGAAGTTACATTTATGATCCAGGGACAGGGAGCATATTCCCGTCTGAAGTATGAGAGTGGGGTACATCGTGTACAGCGAGTCCCGGAGACAGAATCCGGCGGACGTATCCATACGTCTACCTGTACTGTGGCAATTATGCCGGAAGCCGAAGAAATTGATTTCCATCTGGATATGAACGACTGTAAGTTTGATGTGTTCCGAGCATCCGGAAACGGTGGACAGTGCGTCAATACAACAGACTCTGCAGTACGTCTTACACATATCCCGACAGGAATCGTTATTTCCTGCCAGGATGAAAAATCACAGCTCAAGAATAAAGATAAGGCATTGAAAGTGCTTCGTTCCCGTCTGTATGAGATGGAACTGGCCAAACAGCATGATGCGGAGGCGGAAGCCAGAAGAAGCCAGATCGGAACAGGAGATCGTTCCGAAAAGATCCGTACTTACAATTTCCCTCAGGGACGTGTGACAGATCATAGGATCAAGCTGACACTTCACCGTCTGGACGCTGTTCTAGGAGGAGATCTGGATGAAATTCTGGACAGCCTGATAGCAGCAGACCAGGCCGCAAAACTGAGTTCATTAAATGAGGAAGATGCATAAACAAATGTAGAATGCCAGTGTGCATAAGGAGGATATTTTTATGAAAAAGACAGCACTTGTTATTATGGCTGCCGGAATTGGAAGCCGTTTTGGAAAAGGAATCAAGCAGCTTGCACCAGTAGGACCAAATGGTGAGATCATTATGGATTATTCCATTCATGATGCTCTGGAGGCAGGGTTTAATAAAGTTGTATTTATCATTCGTAAAGATCTGGAAGAGGAGTTCCGCCGTGTAATCGGGGAGAGGATCGAAAAGATCACGGAGGTAGAATATGCATTTCAGGCGTTGGAAGATCTTCCGGCTGGATTTGAGAAACCGGCAGACCGTACCAAACCGTGGGGAACCGGTCAGGCTGTACTTGCAGCAAAAGCTGTTCTGAATGAGCCTTTTATGGTAATTAATGCGGATGATTATTATGGTAAGGAAGCCTATGTGAAAGTCCATGATTATCTGATCCAGGAACAGCCGGACGATGGAATTCTCCATATCTGTATGGCTGGTTTCCGCCTTGGAAATACTCTGAGTGACAATGGAAGTGTTACCAGAGGAGTATGCCATATTGAAGAGGGCGCGCTGACAGGTGTTACGGAGACACACAACATTTTTAAGACAGCAGACGGTGCGGAAGCACGTAATGATGATAAAGTCGAGAAACTGGATGTGAAGAGCCTTGTTTCCATGAATATGTGGGGGCTGACACCGGTATTTATGGATACACTGGAAAAGGGATTTGTAGATTTTCTTTCTGAGATCAAAGAGGGGGATATTAAGAAAGAATACCTTCTTCCGGAGATGATTGACCGTCTGATCAAAGAAGGCAAAGCAAAAGTAGATGTTCTTGAGACAAAAGATACCTGGTTTGGTGTAACATATCAGGAAGATAAAGCAGCTGTTACAGAGGCATTTGCGAATCTTGTAAAATCAGGAGTATATCCTTCAAATCTTTATAAATAATCAATGCAATCAATCATGTGCAGAAGGGTGCACAGTAAGGAGTAAAAAATGGGTAAATATTTTGGAACAGATGGTTTTCGTGGAGAAGCAAACATTCAGCTGACAGTAGATCATGCATTTAAAGTGGGCAGATATGTGGGATGGTATTATGGCCGTGATCATAAAGCCAAAATCGTCATCGGTAAAGATACAAGACGCAGCAGTTATATGTTTGAGTATGCACTGGTTGCCGGTCTGACTGCATCAGGTGCAGATGCATATCTGCTTCATGTAACGACTACACCGAGTGTTTCCTATGCAGTACGTACAGAAGATTTTGACTGTGGAATCATGATCTCTGCAAGTCACAATCCATTCTACGATAATGGAATCAAACTTCTGAACGGAAACGGACAGAAGATCGAGGCTGAAGTTGAGGCAAGAATCGAAGCATATCTGGATGGCAAGATTGAAGAACTTCCATATGCAACAAGAGAAGATATTGGACGTACCGTAGATTTTGCTTCCGGACGCAATCGTTATATTGGATACCTGATCTCCATTCCGTGCCGCGATTTCAAAAATATCAAAGTTGGTCTGGATTGCTCCAACGGAAGTTCTTCTGCGATCGCAAAGAGTGTTTTTGACGCTCTGCGTGCAAAAACTTACGTCATTAACAATGATCCGGATGGAACAAACATCAACAGAGCATGTGGATCCACGCATATTGAAGTACTTCAGAAATATGTGGTGGATAACGGACTGGATATTGGTTTTGCATATGATGGAGATGCCGACCGTTGCATTGCAGTAGACCATAAGGGAAATATCATCGATGGAGACAAGATTCTGTATGTCTGCGGTAAATTCCTGAAATCTCAGGGAAAACTGAATGGAAATACCGTAGTTACAACTGTTATGTCAAATATGGGACTTTACAAGGCATTTGAGACAGAAGGCATCAACTATGAACAGACGGCAGTTGGTGATAAATATGTTGCCGAAAATATGCTTGAGAATAACTACAGTATTGGTGGAGAACAGTCCGGACATGTTATTTTCAGTCGCTATGCAGCCACCGGGGATGGAATCCTGACTTCTCTTATGATCATGGAAGCTTGTGTGGAGCAGAAGGCAACGCTCTGTGATCTGGCAAAAGAAATGAAGGTTTATCCGCAGATTCTCCGCAATGTTCGTGTTGCAGACAAGAAGACTGCAAGAGAAAATCCGAAGGTTGTTGAAGCGGTAGAGGCTGCTGCAAGAGCACTCAGCACAGATGGACGTATTCTTGTAAGAGAAAGTGGTACAGAGCCGCTGATTCGTGTCATGGTAGAGGCCGGAACAGAGGAAATCTGTGCAGAACACGTAAATAACGTTGTTCGTGTAATGGAAGAAGAAGGACTCGTAGTAGAATAGGATATCAATGAAAAATAAAAGAATCGTATGGATGCTGACAGCCGGACTGACATTTGGAATGCTGACCGGCTGTGGAGGGGAAGAAAAGAAAACTTATGACCAGGCCTGTGCAGATCTTGCACAGGGCAGTTATGATTATGCCCTTCAGGGGTATCAGTCATCGATCACTGCTGGATATAAAACAGCAGAGGCATATCGTGGGGCCGGAATCGCAAATATTCATCTTGGAAATTATCAGGATGCCATTGACAGCCTGACCAATGGTCTGAACGATGAAAAAGCAGGAAAAGCACTTAAGAAAGATATGCTTGCTTACAGAGCAACCGCAGAATTAAAATCCGGACTGAATGATGCTGCGATGGCGGATTGTCAGACACTGGCAGAAAGCTACAGCATGGATGCGGAGACATATTATCTGACAGGATGTGTGGCACTGGCAATGGATTCTTATGATGAGGCTTCTTCGAACTTTACAGAAGCCTACGGAGAAGATGCCACTTATGACAGAGCGATCCAGATCTATGAGGCATATCTGGAAAAGGATATGGAAGCAGATGGTACACGATATCTTGAGGCTGCGTTGAAAACAGAACCGAAAAATGCAGAGGATTACTGCAACAGAGGAAAAGTCTATTATTATATGGAAGATTATTCCAATGCACAGAAGGAACTTACGGAGGCTGTGAATCAGAAGAGTACAGAAGGAATGCTTCTTCTGGGAATGGTCTACCGCGCACAGGGAGATACTTCCAATGCCAGAAGTATGTATCAGCAGTATGTGTCAGCGGATGGCAGTGATCCGGCCAAAGGTTACAATGGTCTGTCACTTTGTGATATGGACGATGGCTCTTATGCCAGTGCACTGGAGAATATCAGCAAGGGGCTGGAAGATGCATCTACAGAAGAAATGCAGGATCTGCTGTTCAATGAGATCGTGGTATATGAGAAAAAACTGGATTTTTCAACAGCACTGAGCAAAATGCAGGAATATATCAAGATGTTCCCGGATGACGAGAATGCAGCGAAGGAACTGACTTTCCTTCAGTCACGTAATGGTGAACTGAGTAATGATACAGCTTCTGATACAACGGAGAATACTGATGCAGAGGCGGCTTCTGATGCAGGTGATGCTGCAGATACTTCTGATGAAGCTGGTGAAGAGGAGTACTGATCTATGCAGTTTTATGATTTCAAGGAGATAGAAGAGCGTGTCATCCTGATCGGTGTACAGACAGAACAGGACGAGGATGTTGCTGCATCGCTTGACGAACTGGAAGAACTGGCGGCCACTGCAGGCGCTGTAACCGTTGGGAAAGTAATCCAGAACCGTGAAGCAGTACACCCTGGAACTTATATCGGCAAAGGTAAGATAGAAGAGGTTGCGGCGCTTCTGGCAGCGTATGATGCCAATGGGGTGATCTGCGATGATGAGCTTTCACCGGCACAGATGAATAATCTGGAGAGAGAATTGGACTGCAAGGTTATGGATCGAACACTTCTGATCCTGGATATCTTTGCCGGCCGTGCGACCACAAGTGAAGGTAAGATTCAGGTAGAACTGGCGCAGCTTCGTTACCGGTCGGCGCGTCTGGTCGGACTGCGCGAATCTCTTTCCAGACTTGGCGGTGGTATCGGAACAAGAGGACCGGGTGAGAAAAAACTGGAAACAGACAGACGTCTGATCCGTACCAGAATATCTGCTCTGAAAGCAGAACTTGCGCAGGTAGAGAAACACCGTGAACTGATCAGAGGCAAGAGAACCAGAGGAAATCTGAAGACAGCGGCGATCGTAGGCTATACAAATGCAGGAAAATCAACGCTTTTGAATACACTGACAGGAGCCGGCATTCTGGCAGAAGATAAGCTGTTCGCAACATTGGATCCGACAACGCGTGTATTGGAACTCAAAGATGGGCAGCAGATCCTTCTGACAGATACTGTAGGATTTATCCGCAAGCTGCCACATCATCTGGTAGAAGCGTTTAAAAGTACGCTGGAAGAGGCTAAGTATGCAGATTATATCATTCATGTGGTAGATGCTTCCAATCCGCAGGCAGAGCTTCAGATGTATACGGTGTATGAGACACTTCGAGAGCTGGGAGCGACGGGTAAAAAGATCATTACACTCCTGAATAAGCAGGATCAGGTGCAGGGAGAAGCGCTTCGGGATTTTCGGGCGGATTATACAGTCAAATGTTCTGCCCGTACCGGAGAGGGCCTGGAGGAACTTAAAGATGTTCTGGCAAAACTCCTCGCAGAGAGCCAGATTTATCTGGAAGAATTATATACTTACAAAGAGGCTGGTAAGATTCAGATCATCCGGGAGTACGGGAGTCTGCTTTCAGAAGAATATCGGGAAGATGGAATTTTTGTAAAGGCGAGAGTACCTGCAGAAATCTTTGTTTCAGTAATGCCAAAGTCCCGTAAATAAAGGAAAAACGTGAATATTGGACAACACCATATAGTTGTGCACTTGCATTATCGGCACAATATATGGTGTTTTTGCCTATTGACGTATAGATAAGAGTCTGCTACAATAGGTTCTACACGGTTGCTGTGAACGGAGAAAACAGCAATCTGCAGCATGTAATTCACGGTATGAATATGACCGTATATAATACAGGTGCAAGCAGTAGAGGGAGGAATGTATAACATGTTTCAGGTAGTAAAACGTGATGGTGAAATTGCTGAATTTCAGATGGCAAAGATTACATCAGCTATTGATAAAGCATTTGATGCAAAAGAAAAAAACTACAGTAAAGATATGATCGACCTTTTGGCCCTTCGTGTTACTGCAGATTTCCAGAATAAGATCCAGGATGGGAAGGTAACCGTAGAAGATATTCAGGACAGTGTGGAGAATGTTCTGATCCAGGCCGGATACAGTGATGTTGCCAAGGCATATATCCTCTATCGTAAACAGAGGGAAAAGATCCGTAATATGAAATCCACAATTCTGGATTACAAAGAGATCGTGGACAGTTATGTAAAAGTTGAGGACTGGCGAGTAAAAGAGAACTCCACTGTCACATATTCAGTAGGTGGTCTGATCTTGAGTAATTCCGGTGCAGTTACAGCCAATTACTGGTTATCCGAGATTTATGACAATGAGATCGCAGATGCACACAGAAATGCGGATATCCATATTCATGATCTGTCCATGCTGACCGGTTACTGTGCAGGATGGTCATTGAAACAGCTTATCAAAGAAGGGCTGGGTGGCATCGAAGGCAAGATTACATCCGCGCCGGCAAAGCACCTGAGTGTCCTTTGTAATCAGATGGTGAATTTCCTTGGAATCATGCAGAATGAATGGGCTGGTGCGCAGGCATTTTCTTCTTTTGATACGTATCTGGCACCTTTTGTCAAGGTGGACAACCTGAGTTATCCGGAAGTTAAGAAATGTATTGAATCTTTCATTTATGGCGTGAATACACCAAGCCGTTGGGGAACACAGGCACCGTTTTCCAATATCACACTGGACTGGACGGTTCCGGATGATCTTGCAGAGCTTCCTGCAATCGTTGGCGGCAAAGATATGGATTTCAAATACAAAGACTGCAAAAAAGAAATGGACATGGTCAATAAGGCTTTTATTGAGACGATGATCGAGGGAGATGCCAATGGACGTGGGTTCCAGTATCCAATCCCGACATATTCTATCACAAAAGAGTTCGACTGGTCCGATACTGAGAACAATCGTCTGCTGTTTGAGATGACTTCCAAATATGGAACTCCATATTTTTCAAATTATATCAACAGTGATATGAAACCAAGTGATATTCGAAGCATGTGCTGCCGTCTGCGTCTGGATCTTCGTGAACTGCGTAAGAAGAGTGGCGGATTCTTCGGATCCGGTGAAAGTACCGGTTCGGTAGGTGTTGTTACGATCAACATGCCACGTATCGCATATCAGTCCAAGACACCGGAAGAATTCTACAGAAGACTGGATCGTCTGATGGATATTTCTGCAAGATCACTGCATATCAAGAGAGAGGTTATTACAAAACTTCTGAATGAAGGTCTTTATCCGTACACGAAGAGATACCTTGGAAGCTTTGACAATCATTTTTCGACCATTGGTTTGGTAGGCATGAATGAAGCCGGTCTGAATGCGAAATGGCTTGGCTGTGACATGAGCGATCCGCGTACACAGAAATTTACAAAAGAGGTTCTTACACACATGCGCAACCGTCTTTCTGATTATCAGGAAGAATATCCGGGTGAACTGTTTAATCTGGAGGCGACTCCGGCAGAATCTACGGCATATCGTCTTGCAAAACATGACCGTAAGCGCTGGCCGGATATCCGTACAGCCGGAAGCAAAGGAGATACTCCGTATTATACCAACAGTTCCCATCTGCCGGTAGAATACAGCTCAGATATTTTTGATGCACTGGATATTCAGGATGAACTGCAGACTCTTTATACATCTGGTACCGTATTCCATGCATTCCTCGGTGAAAAACTTCCGGACTGGAAGGCTGCTGCATCTCTGGTACGTAAGATTGCCGAGAACTATAAACTTCCATACTATACGATCTCACCTACTTATTCCGTATGTAAGGAACATGGATATTTAAGTGGTGAGCACTTTACCTGTCCGAAATGTGGAAAGAAAGCAGAGGTTTACAGTCGAATTACCGGATATTACCGTCCGGTACAGAACTGGAATGATGGAAAAGCGCAGGAGTACAAGAACCGTACACTGTATGATGTGCTTCACTCCAAACTTAAGAAAGTCCATACCAGTATGGTTACAGTGACAGATGATGATGTCAAGATCGAGCCGGTAGAAACACATAAATATCTGTTTACAACCAACACCTGTCCAAACTGCCGCATGGCAAAGAAGATGCTGGAAGGTGAAGATCTGGAGATCATTGATGCAGAGAAGAATCCGGATATGGCACGTCAGTTTGGCATTATGCAGGCACCGACACTGGTCATTACGGATGGAGAACATCTGAAGAAATATGTAAATGCATCCAATATTCAGAAATATGTGGATGAAGAGTTAGATTAAAAGAATACAGGTGGATAAGTTCTACTGAAAAGGGTCCTGTGGAAGGGTTTGGTGTACAGAAAGAAAACGTACAGAACATTTCCGCAGGATTTTTTTGTCCACTGCAAAGGTTTACATTTGAAAGAAACGTGAGTATAATGGATAAAGTTGGTATAATATGCAAGTTTTAATTTATTTATGCACAGGACGAGGAGAGAGAAAATGATCAAACAGAACATTGTATTTATTGAAAATAAAGCAGGAAGTCTTCAGAAAGTCACCGAACTTCTGGCAGAAGCAGGAATTGATATTTATGGATTTGCATGCTTTGATGCACCGGAGTTTGCTCTTTTTCGTATGATAACAAACCAGGCAGATGAAGCAGAGAAACTTCTGAGTGAGAATGGATATATGAATCGTGTGACAGAGGTCATTGCTGTAGATCTGAAAGATGAAGTGGGCGGACTGAATACCGTACTGCAGGTTCTTGGCAACTGTAATGTGAATCTGGATTATATTTATACATCCTATCATAGAGAAAACAGCCTTCCGATCATGATCCTTCAGACAGATGATGTATTTGTGACAGAGAATGTACTGAGCAATAATGGATTCCGTGTACTGAATTCACTGGAGGACTGATACAGGCATGAATAAAACAAGCTTTGGGAAAGGCCTTCAGGATGGAATTCCGATTGGCCTGGGATACTTTGCGGTATCCTTTACCTTTGGGATCATGGCTATTCAGTCAGGTCTGACTTCATGGCAGGCAGTTCTGATCTCACTGACAAATCTTACCTCGGCAGGACAGTTTGCAGGTATTGGAATCATTGCAGCCGGTGGTTCGCTGTGGGAGATGGCACTGACGCAGCTGGTTATCAACTTAAGATACTGTCTGATGTCTTTTTCTCTGTCACAGAAACTGGAAAAAGGTGTTTCCAATGGACACAGACTTGCGGTTGCGTTTGGTGTGACAGATGAGATTTTTGGTGTCAGTGCAAGTCAGGAGGGAAGGATCAGTCCGTGGTATAATTATGGTGTAATGTGTGTCGCGATTCCGGGATGGACACTGGGAACACTGGCAGGAGCTGTTTCTGGAAGCTTGCTTCCAGATTTCTTGGTAAGTGCACTGAGTGTGGCAATCTATGGAATGTTTCTTGCGGTGATCATTCCACCGGCAAAGAAAAATCGAGCCGTTCTTGGCGTAGTGATCGGAGCGATGGCTGTGAGTACGTTATTTGCAGTGGTTCCGGTACTGAATAAAGTTTCTACCGGATTTGTGATCATTATCACGACATTGCTGGTAGCAGGGTTGGCAGCACATTTCTGCCCGGTTGAGGAAAAAGAAACAGAGGAAAAGGAGGCAGCAAACTGAGATGAAACCGAATGTATATCTGTATATTCTGGTGATGGCAGGCGTAACATATCTGATTCGTATGCTTCCACTGGTCCTTTTCAAAAGGGAGATCACCAGTCCGTTTGTAAAATCCTTTCTGTACTATGTGCCATATGCATGTCTTGCTGCTATGACATTTCCGGCAATCCTGACAGCAACGGCAGGCGGAATCATTTCCGGTGCAGCGGGACTCATTGTAGCACTGATCTTGGCATATCGTGAAAAGAGTCTTCTTACGGTTGCGTTGTTCGCGTGCGCGGCGGTATTTATTGTAGAGAGAATAATGGAATTTATAATGTAGAAAAAGTTCTGGCTTTGCTTTGTGCAGGGCCGGATTTTTTTTTCGAAAATAGTTAGATGAAGCAAATTTTCTTGACAAAACGGATAGCCTAAACTAACATAAGTATAGATACAACTAACCGATAAGGTTGGCAAAGGTATGAAAAGGAGAAACTTATGTTTTTGGAAATTCGGAATATTAAGAAATCATTTGGTACCGGGGACAGCAAAGTAGATGTTCTGAAAGGGCTGGACCTGGATATTGAAAAAGGGGAATTCTGTGTACTTCTGGGGCCGTCGGGCTCCGGTAAATCCACCTTACTGAATATTATCGGTGGAATCGAGAGCGCAGATGGTGGAAGTATTTCTATCGAAGGCGAAAAGCTGGCTGATATGAAAGAAAAGAAACTTTCTCAGTACAGACGGAAACATCTTGGCTATATCTTTCAGATGTACAACCTGATTCCGAATCTGACTGTGAGGGAGAATATTGAGGTTGGTGCTTATTTAAGTGACCGGGCACTGGATGTGGATGAGCTTCTGCATACACTTGGTCTTTTTGAGCATCAGAGGAAACTTCCGAATCAGCTTTCCGGTGGACAGCAGCAGAGAACTGCGATTGGGCGTGCAATTGTAAAAAATCCGGATATTCTGCTCTGTGATGAGCCGACCGGTGCCTTGGATTACAATACTTCCAAGGAAATTCTGAAATTGATCGAAACAGTGAATCAGAAATACGGAAATACGGTGATCATGGTAACACATAATGATGCGATCAAGGACATGGCAGATCGTGTGGTAAAACTTCGAGATGGAATGATCCGTAAAAACTATCAGAACGAGCATAAGATTCCTGCGATGGATCTTGAATGGTAAGGGGGCGGTGCTATGAAGAGTCCTCTGAGAAAAAGAATTCCCCGTGAACTGAAAGGGGAGATTGGAAAATATCTGGTTGTATTCATCTTGATGGTTGCGACGATCGGTATGGTGTCCGGATTTCTGGTTGCAGATGGAAGCATGATCCAGGCATACGATGAAGGATTTGAAAAATACAATATTGAAGATGGAAATTTTCGTACCGGAGAGCGTCTGTATCGGGGACAGCGCGAGGCAATTGAAGAGGAAGGTGTCAAAATCTATGAAAACTATTATATAGAAGATTCTCTTTCAAATGGAAGCACAATGCGCTTTTTCAAGAATCGTACAGAGGTGGATAAAGTATGCCTGATGGACGGAGAATTACCGTCAGAAACCGGTGAGATCGCAATTGACCGTATGTACGCAGATAATAATTCACTGAAGACTGGCGATACTCTGGATGATGGGAAAAAGTCCTGGACGATCACCGGGCTAGTTGCATTATCAGATTACAGCTGTTTGTTTCAGAATAATAACGATTCTATGTTTGATGCTGTAAAGTTTGGAGTAGGCGTAGTGACGGATGAAGAATTTGATTCTCTGGATCAGGATAAGCTGCAATATAATTATGCATGGACCTACAATGAAAAACCGCAGACAGAACTTGAGGAAAAGAATGTTTCGGAAGATCTGATGAAGGCAATGGGAAAAGTTGTCACTTTGGAAAATTTTGTACCGCAATATCAGAATCAGGCGATTATATTTACTGGAGATGATATGGGAAGTGACAAGGCAATGATGATCATGCTTCTCTATATCATCATCGTGATCATGGCTTTTGTATTTGGCATCACGACCAGTAATACGATTGCAAAAGAAGCTGGTGTCATCGGAACGCTTCGGGCATCCGGCTATACAAAAAATGAGCTGATCCGGCATTATATGACTCTTCCGGTGATCGTAACGCTGGTGGGTGCGCTGATCGGTAATATTTTAGGTTATACGGCATTTAAGGATGTATGTGCCGGTATGTATTATGGAAGCTACAGTCTGCCGACTTATGTGACAATCTGGAATGCAGAAGCTTTTCTTATGACGACAGTAGTTCCGGTAATAATTATGTTTGTAGTTAACTATGCGGTCCTGCATCATAAGCTGAAGCTGTCGCCGCTTAAATTTCTGCGAAGAGATCTTTCTTCCGGAAAGCAGAGACGTGCGGTTTATCTCAGTCCGCGAATGAAAATTTTTCACAGATTCCGCCTGCGCGTGATCTTTCAGAATATCAGCAATTATCTTGTCCTTTTTGTGGGGATCATATTTGCAAATCTGCTTCTGATGTTTGGCCTTCTGCTCCCGTCCGCACTGGATCATTACCAGCTGGAGATCCAGAACAATATGCTGGCAAAATATCAGTATATGCTTTCAATGCCGGTAAGTGTGATGGGTGGCAGTAATAAGCTTGAAAGTATGCTGGATATGCTGTTGTTTGCACATGACGCAGAAACAGATAATGAAGACGCAGAAGAATTCAGTGCTTACTCACTGAACACACTTCCGACCAAATACAAAAGTGAAGAAGTAACACTCTATGGCGTTCACGATGACAGCAAGTACATTGATGTGGATTTTTCAGATGGCGTGTATATTTCGAAAGCGTATGCAGATAAATTCCTGCTGAAACCGGGAGATTCGATCACACTCAAAGAAAAATATGAGGATGACGAGTATACTTTTAAAATCAGTGGAATTTATGATTATAATGGCAGTCTTTGTATTTTCATGCCACAGGGGGAATTGAATCAGACCTTTGATCTGGGTGATGATTATTTCAGCGGATATTTTAGCAACACGGAGATCACGGATATTGACAGTAGCTACATAGGTTCAGTGATCGACCTGGATGCACTGACAAAGATTTCCAGACAGCTGAGTGTTTCTATGGGAAGTATGATGGGGATGGTAAATTTATTTGCAGTTGCAATCTATATGATCCTGATATATCTTCTCTCTAAGATCATAATTGAAAAAAATGCACAGTCGATTTCGATGACGAAGATTCTTGGTTATACCAATGGTGAGATCAGCAGGCTATACATCTTGTCCACGTCGATCGTGGTTGTTTTGTGCCTTCTGATCAGCCTTCCAATTGAGACTACGATCATGGAAGTTCTGTTCAGGGAAATGATGCTGCAGAGTATCTCCGGATGGATCGCGCTCTGGATCGACCCGATGATATATGTACAGATGTTTGTGATCGGACTTGTAACATATGCAGTGGTTGCACTTCTGGAATACAAAAAAATCCGGAAAGTACCGATGGGTGAGGCACTTAAAAATGCGGAGTAATAAAAAAAGTTCCCACTTTATATTGTTAACGTGCTAAATAACTGTTATAATGAGCAAATAGTGATGCAGTGAACAAAGGGAATATAAAGTGTTCACAGCGATAAATTTGTTTATAAGAGAGGGAACGATACATATGAATCAGTTGGAAGTACTTCGAGAGAGCCTTGGACAGTGTGATGAGATCGTGCTGGATGCATTACTTATGCGTAACAGAATCGTAGAAGATATCATGGCTTACAAAGAAGCAAATGATATTCCGATCCTTCAGCCGGAGCAGGAAGCAAAACAGAGAGAATGGCTGAACCGCAGAATGGAAGGCAGACGCCATAAAGATGAAGTGACTGCTGTTTTTGAAGAAATTACCAGAAACAGTAAGAGAATCCAGGCACGTAAACTGTTTGATTACAATATTGTACTGATCGGTTTCATGGGTGCAGGTAAATCTACGATTTCTGATTTCCTGAAGACAGTATTCGCAATGGAAGTTGTAGAGATGGACCAGATCATTGCCGAGAGAGAGGGAATGTCCATTTCTGATATCTTTGAGACATATGGAGAAGAGTATTTCCGTAATCTGGAGACAGAACTTCTTATAGAAATGCAGTCCAAGACCAATGTAGTTATTTCCTGTGGCGGTGGTGTGCCGATGAGAGAACGCAATGTAGTCGAAATGAAGAAGAATGGACGCGTTGTCCTTCTGACAGCTAAACCGGAGACAATCTTAAGCCGTGTCAAAGATAATCACGACAGACCACTTCTGGAAGGCAACAAGAACGTTGACTTTATTGCAGACCTGATGGAAAAACGTCGTGAGAAATACCAGGCAGCAGCTGATATTGTGATCGAGACAGATGGTAAGGATAAACTGGAAATCTGTGAAGAACTTGTTCAGAGAATCCGTGCACTTGACGCAGAAGAGTAAACAGGGGTAACATACAGCAGATTGTTGTCTGAGAATATCCCGAGACATACAGGTTGATACGAACGTAGTGAGTGACAACCTGTCAATAGCACAAAATTATTGTTTTTTTAATGAACATATCGAAAATGTCCAGATGCATGCCATCTGGATGTTTTTTTATCACAAAAATTGAAAGATATATCAAAAAACAGTCCATTTTGTTTAATATATCCATATGGTATTATAATTTCATCAAAAAGCTATACGAAATAGCTAAAGAGCAAACAAAAATGGGAGGTTTCTTTTATGAAGAAAAAATTAGTTTTAGCGATGGCAGCAACAATGGCAATCACATCTTGTGCAGTTCCGGTACTTGCAGATGATGCAGCAGCTGAAGGCGGAAAGATTGGTATCTCAATGCCAACACAGTCTCTGGAACGTTGGAACAGAGATGGTTCTTATCTGGAAGAACAGTTTAAAGCAGCTGGATATGATGTAGAGCTGACATACTCCGATAACGAAACAGACCGTCAGGTAAATGATATCCAGAACCTGATCTCCGATGGAGTTAACCTCCTGGTAATTGCAGCTATCGATGGTGAAGCACTTAATACAGTTATGGATGAAGCAGCAGATGCAGGAATCCCGGTTATCGCTTATGACCGTCTGATCAAATCCGATGCAGTTTCCTATTATATCTCCTTCGATAACTATACAGTAGGTACTCTGCAGGGCCAGTACGTAATCGATACTCTGGATCTTGACAATGCAGGTGATAAAACATATAACATCGAGTTCACAGCAGGTGACCCGGCAGATAACAATGCAGGATACTTCTTCAACGGTGCTTATGACACTCTGAAACCGTATCTGGATGCAGGCACACTGAATGTAGTTTCCGGACAGACTGATTTCGATTCCGTAGCAACAGCAGCATGGGATACACAGACAGCTCTGGAAAGAATGCAGAACATCCTCGCTTCTTACTATGCAGACGGAACACAGCTTGATGTAGCTCTTTGCTCCAATGACTCTACAGCACTTGGTGTTACACAGGCTATCGAATCTGACTATGCAGGCAAAAACGACGTTCTGATCACAGGACAGGATGGTGACGAAGCTAACCTTGCAAACATCGTAGATGGAAAACAGTCCATGACAGTTTACAAAGCAGTTGCAAACGAAGCAGTTGTTACTCTTGACCTTGCAGAAGCAATGCTGAAAGGTGACACAATTGATGATTCTCTGATCACAAACTCCAAATGGGATTTCGATTGTGCATATGATACAGAATCCTATGAAACATCTGAAGGACATAAATGCCCATCATTCCTTCTGGTTCCTACAGTTGTAACAAAAGACAACATGAAAGAAGAACTGGTTGACACAGGATACTATACACAGGACGATGACGGATATCTTCATCCAGCACAGTAAGCAGAAAAAATTGCTTAAGTAACCAATAAAACATGTAATTTGAAATTTTAGGGCGGGGTGAAGAGCCCCGCCCGGTTTTTTGAAAGGGGGCGCCATTTTGGCAGACAATATTTTAGTAATGGATCACATTACAAAAGAGTTCCCCGGTGTCAAAGCTCTGGACAATGTAAATCTTGAAGTCCAGCGAGGAGAGATTCACGCGCTGATCGGTGAAAACGGTGCGGGAAAATCCACACTGATGAACGTTTTAAGTGGTCAGTATCCATATGGAAGTTATACAGGTACAGTTACCTATGAAGGTGAGGAATGCAAGTTTAAAAACCTGAACGACAGTGAAGCGAAAGGAATCGTTATCATCCATCAGGAACTTGCGCTGATTCCGTTACTTTCTATTGGCGAGAATATGTTTCTCGGAAACGAGATTAAGAATAAAAGCGGCAGCATTGACTGGGACAGAACATACAGTGAAGCAGAAAAACACATGGCACAGGTTGGACTCCATGAATCTGCACAGACACTGATCAAAGATATCGGAACAGGTAAACAGCAGCTGGTAGAGATCGCAAAGGCATTCTCTAAGAAGGTTAAACTTCTGATCCTGGATGAGCCTACTTCATCTCTGAATGATGAAGATGCAAAGATGCTTCTGGATCTTCTGATGGAATTCAAGAAGAACGGACTGACCTCTATCATCATCACTCATAAACTGAATGAGATCATCTACTGTGCAGACCGCTGTACGATCATCCGAGATGGTACAACGATCGAGACACTGACCAAGGGTGTAGATGATTTAAGTGAAGACCGTATCATCAAAGGTATGGTTGGCCGTTCTATGGATGACCGTTATCCTACCAGAAAACATAATGTCAGCAAAGAGGTTATGCTGGAAGTAAAAGACTGGACCGTTCATCATCCACTCTATCCCGAGAAGATCGTAGATAATAAAATTAACTGTAAGGTACATAAAGGTGAGGTTGTCGGTTTCTCAGGACTGCAGGGTGCAGGACGTACCGAGTTTGCAATGTCTGTATTTGGTAAGAGCTATGGAAGCAATATTTCCGGTGAACTTTATATCAAGGGAGAAAAAGTAAATCTCAAGAATCCGCACGATGCGATCCGTCATGGTCTTGCATATGTAACAGAAGACCGTAAGACAAACGGACTGATTCTCGGAGAATCCATTCGATTTAATACAACACTTGCCAGACTTTCCAAAGTCTGTGAGAAAGGTGTCGTCAATACAGATATGGAAGTTCATCTGGCAGATGAGATGACAAAGGAAATGGGAACCAAGACTCCTTCCAATGAGCAGAAAATCGGTAACCTTTCCGGTGGTAACCAGCAGAAAGCTCTGCTTGGTAAGTGGATGTTTACAGAACCGGATATCCTGATTCTGGATGAACCTACACGAGGTATCGATGTAGGTGCAAAATATGATATCTACTGCCTGATCAACAAGATGGTAGAAGATGGAAAATCAGTCATTATGATTTCTTCTGAAATGCCGGAACTTCTCGGTATGTGTGACCGAATCTATGTTATGAGTGAAGGCCGTCTGGCTGGTGAATTTACAGCGGAAGAGGCAACTCAGGAACGTATTATGGCTTCGATCATGCAGGAACAGAATAAAAAATAAGAAATAGTGACTGAACAGTTACTGGGAAAGGGGTAAAAAAATGAAATTTAATGTAAAAGATTTCTTAAGAAAGTATACAATGGTCATTGCACTGGTGATCGTATTTATCCTGTTCTGTGGATTGACAAACGGAAGACTCCTGTATGCACAGAACATGTCAAACTTAATGCTTCAGAATGGTTATGTTCTCGTTCTTGCCTGTGGTATGTTATTATGTATCCTGACAGGTGGTAACATCGACCTTTCTGTTGGTGCTGTAATCTGCCTGGTTGGTGGTCTTGCAGCAGTACTTATCAGCAACAAGGGAATGAACCCATATCTGACCATCATCATCTGCCTGGTTGTTGGCCTTCTGGTAGGTATCTGGCAGGGTTACTGGATCGGTTACAAACGTATTCCTCCATTCATCACAACGCTTGCTGGTATGTTCATCTTCCGTGGATTTGGACGTCTGATTCTGGACAACAAAACTGTTTCTATCCAGAACAAAGATTTCCTGAAAGTATTTACTTCTTATATTAATATTCCTGGATTGGATGACACTGCAAACTATTCAGCACTGATCGTTGGTATTGTTGTTGCTGTATATGTAATCTTCAGTGTAGTTCGTTCCAGAGCAAACAAAGCAAAAAGAGGATATCGTCAGAATACAGCATTTTCTGATTACAGCAAAGCTGTTATCATCGCAGTAGTTATCCTCTGGTACTGCTATAAACTGTTCCAGTACAAAGGTATCTCCGTAATGTTCATCTGGGTAGTTGCAATCTGCCTGATCTACAACTTTATTACATCCAAAACAGCATTTGGACGTTACTTCTACGCAATTGGTGGTAATGAGAAAGCTACACAGCTTTCCGGTATTGATACAAACAAAGTTTACTTCATTGCATATGTAAACATGGGACTTCTTGCAGGTCTTGCAGGTCTTCTCTGTGCAGCACGTGTAGGTTCTGTAAATGGTAGCACAGGTACTTCCTTCGAGATGGATGCAATCGGCTCCTGTTTCATCGGTGGTGCTTCCGCATACGGCGGCAGCGGTACTGTAGGTGGTGTTGTAATCGGTGCACTTCTCCTTGGTGTTATCAACATGGGTATGTCAATCATGGGTATCGGTGATTCCTGGCAGTATGTAGTAAAAGGTGCCGTACTTCTGATCGCAGTAGTATTCGATGTATTATCCAACAGAAAGAATGGATGATAGAAGCAGATAACAAATCAATAAAATGAATGACGAGGGTCATTGCGTGTGACGCAATGGCCCTTTTTATAACTGGATATGAAATGGACAACAACACTTTTGCACTATGGAGTGGAATATGTTACACTGATATCTGGTAAAAATAAACAGAAAGAATGAAAGCTATGAAGAAATTTACACTGACAGTTTTTTGTATCCTGGCAGGCTGCATCTTTTTTCTTTCCGGTATCTGGATTTATTTTCAGAAAAGTCTGGACAGAGTAGAGCTTGGAGAAGGGGAGCATGCGGCAAGCTATCAGAGACATTATCTGATGATCTCCAATGATAAAGATACTGGTATGTGGCAATCGGTTTATGAGAGTGCATCCAAGGAAGCAGAAGAGAAAGATGCGTATGTAGAACTTCTTTCTCCTGAACAGATGAACGGCTATTCTCAGGCAGACTGTCTGAAAATCGGAATTGCTTCCCAGGTGGATGGAATCATTCTGGAAGCGGATGGAAGTAAAGAAGAGCAGCATCTGATCAATGAAGCATTAAAAGGGGGGATTCCGGTGGTGACGGTCATGACAGATGATACGGCAACCGGAAGAATCAGTTTTGTGGGGCTCAACAGTTATCAGACGGGAAGTGCTTACACAGAGCAGATCAGCGGCATGCTGAAAGCGCAGGGAACTACCAGTGTCATGTTTCTTTCTACATCCAGTTCCAAGACACAGGAGACGAATCTTGTCTATTCGCAGGTCAAAAAGGAACTGGAGACACAGAAAAAAACAGGCCAGTCTGTAGACCTGACGGAATACTGTGTAGACAGCAGTGCAGATTTTGATACAGAAGAATTTGTACGTGACATGTTTGTAAATGATGAAAATCTGCCTGACGTTCTGGTATGTATGGACGAAGTTGTGACAGAGTGTGTTTATCAGGCACTGATCGATTATAACCAGGTAGGTAATGTCAAAGTGATCGGATTCTACTATTCAGATGTGATTCTGGATGCCATCGATAAGGAAATCATTTCTTCTGCGATTGCTCTGGATATGGACGAGATTGGCCGATACAGCGTCAATGCACTGGATGAGTATCTGTCACTTGGACATAGTAATAACTATTATAGTGTAAACCAGCATGTGATCACAAAGGAGAATACAAAGGATTACAGGACGGAGGATGAGAAATGAGACAGGGAAAAGAGATATCTTCCGTAAAAAACTCTATACAGACCCGACTGAGCGGAGTTATGCTTCTGGTTCTTGTGTTTGCGCTGGGAATCAATGTGTTTATCTTTAAGCAGATTCATACAGCGGTTACAAGAATTGATGCAGTCTTTTCCAGTAATACGGCTGTGAATGAACTCTCGGAATCGCTGGAGCAGGTAGAGAGTACGGTTTATGAATATTTAAATACCAAGAGCACACAGGCTCTGGAAAATTATTATCGTTATGAACAGAATTACAAGAATCTGATCGAAGAACTGAATGACCGAAATCTGGATAATGAAGTGAAAATGCTGGAAAAAAATATCCGGAGAATGTCAGAAAGTTATCTGGAACAGACAAATGAGACGGTTCAGGCAAAACGAGGAAGAAATGTAGAAAAATACAAAACTTCCTACGAAGATGAAAATGAGCTTTATGAATATATCAATGTCTATATTTATAAGCTGAATAATTTACGATTTAAAACGAACTCGGCAAATTACCAGCTGCTGCTTTCAGCAATGAATGTACTCTATAAACTCTGTATTTTCGTTATGCTGGTTGTATATGCACTTGGTCTTGCAGTCACAACGCTTCTTGTCCGTAATATGATTCGTCCACTTACAGCATTGTCCAATACAGCGCATGAAGTTGCAAAGGGTAACTTAAATGTACCTCAGCTTCCGGTAGTTGTTGAAGATGAGGTTGGTGTTGTAACACGAAGTTTTAACCAGATGCTGGAAAGTATCCGGCAGAATATTGAGCAGCTTAAGGAAAGCATGGAACGTCAGGCACAGATGAAGGAACGGGAGCTTCTTATGGAAACCCATCTGAAGGAGGCTCAGCTGAAATACCTTCAGGCGCAGATCAATCCGCATTTTTTGTTTAACAGTCTGAATGCAGGTGCACAGCTTGCCATGATGGGGGATGCGGATAATACAGGAATTTTTCTTGAAAAGATGGCAGATTTTTTCCGTTATAATGTACGTAAGATGGAAGAAGACGCCATGCTCTGGGAGGAGATTGGGGCGGTAGATAACTACATTTATATCCTGAATGTCCGTTTTGCCGGAGATATCACCTATATTAAGGAAGTGGATGAAGGTATTGATAATATTCGTATTCCGAGTATGATTCTGCAGCCACTGGTTGAAAATGCAGTGCAGCATGGAATTCATGACTGTATGGAAACGGGATGGATCCGTATGGAAATTCACCGAAATGGTGAGATGTTGGATGTTACAGTAAGCGACAATGGTGCGGGAATGACAGAAGAAATGATAGCCAGGGTTATGGCCGGACGCGCAGATCAGAATGAAGAAGACCGTTTTTCCACGGGAATTGCTGTTCGGAATGTAATTGACAGACTACAGCTGTATTATAAAGAAGAAAATCTGTTTACGATTGAAAGTGACGGACCAGGGAAAGGGACCAGAGTTCATATCATCCTTCCTGTGTATAAAGATGAACTGGAATGAGAATAATGTGGAAATATTGCATAACAAAGGGGAGACAGAAGAATGTATCGAATTTTAGTTGCAGATGATGAAGGAATCATGCTGGAAGCCTTTAAGAATGTTATATCCAGTACATTTGGGGATTCATGTATCGTAGAAACTGCCAAAACAGGAAGAGCCGTAACAGAGATTGCGGAGACTTTTCATCCGGATATCGTATTTATGGATATTCATATGCCTGGTATTAATGGAATACAGGCTATGCGAGAAATAAGAAAATTTAATACAACAGCTCTGTTTTATGTTGTATCGGCCTATGACAAATTCGATTATGCAAAAGAAGCAATTGATCTGGGAGTCGAGCGATATCTGACAAAGCCAATCTCAAAGGCCAAGATCATTGCAGCAGTGGAAGAGGCCACAGCAAAAGTTGATACAAAAAGAAATCAGCGAAGTAACCTTCTGAGAATACAGGAAAAACTGGAAACAGTCATTCCGGTCGTAGAAAACAGTTTTGTTGGAAGCCTTCTTTTCCAACAGGAGATGCAGGTGGCAGACTATTACCAACAGCTTCTGGATATTGAGGAAAAACAGGGCTATGTTATGATCATTCAGTTTGGACAGTCTTATGAGAATGGAAGGCTGGTAAGCCCGGTTGGAATGAATGTTAAGGCACAGGACTTTTATGCGGAATTGAGAGATATCGTAAAATCTTCTTTTTCCTGTGCAGTGGGATCGATCATGTCCAATCGTATTCCAATCGTGGTTCCGTGTGCACTGTCTGAGAATCCATATGAAGAAAGAATCGATCTGGTTGAACAGGCACGAAGCCTGATTACCCGATTAGAAGATCGTATCGAAGCGAAATTTCGTGTCGGAATCGGAAGAGTACGGGAAATGCAGGAGATGGAGCGCTCTTATCGTGAGGCACTGCGTGCATTGAATGGAAGCAAGAGCCGTGTGATACATATCGAAGATCTTTCCCAGAATGGTGTGTATGATGAGGAATTTCCGGTAGAGATGGAAAAAAATATTTTCCGTTATCTGGAAGAGGGAAAAGAAAAAGAATGTATCCAGGAGATAAATGTGTTTTTTGACTGGATGGTGGCACATTATGCAGACGACATGAATAACATCCGGCTGAAGACCCTGGAATATATTATCTGGGGTGAGAAAAAAGCATTTGAAGCAGGCGCGATCAATTATGGATTTAGCTATCGACGCGATTATCTTGATGCAGCCATGGCATGTACAGGGTATGAAGAACTGCGAAAATGGTTTCTGGACAAGATGGTGAATGCCTGCCGCGCAATCCGGGATCAGAAGGAAGACCAGTCCAATTCTGCTGCAAAGAAAGCGATGCTGTATATCCAGGAGAATTATAATAAAGACATCTCATTGGATGATGTATCTGGCATTGTAAATATCAGCCCTTATTACTTCAGCAAGATTTTTAAAGAAGAGACCGGAGAAAACTTTATTGAATATGTGACGAAGGTGCGGATAGAAAAAGCTAAGGAATTTTTGGCTCAGCCGGATATCAGTATTAAAGAAGCCGGGATCCGGAGTGGTTATACAGATCCGAATTATTTCAGCAGGATCTTTAAGAAACAGACAGATATGACACCAAGTGAATATAAAACGAGGTATGGAAAATGAAAAAGAAAACAGGCATTTTTCTTATAATCGGGATAGTGCTTGCACTGATGCTTACAGGATGTGGAAAGCAGAGTGTGGAGACGGAAACAGCACATACAACAGAAGAGGATAAATTGCAGATTGGACTTAGCTTTGATTCTTTTGTAATTGAACGATGGCTGCGTGACCGTGATATGTTTGTGTCTACAGCGCAGAGTCTTGGGGCAGAAGTAAATGTGCAGGTGGCCGGAGGAGAAGTGGAGGAACAGATTTCTCAGATTGAGTATTTCATCCAGAAAAAAATGGACGTGATCATTATTATACCAATTGATGGCGATGCATTATATGATGTGGTAAAAGAAGCAAAAAGCAAAGGAATCTGTGTAATCTGCTATGACCGTATCATTCCCAATGTAAATGCGGATCTGTATATTACGATCGACAATGAGATGGTTGGAACACTGATGGGTGAGGCACTGAAAAAAGCCTGCCCGGATGGCGGAAATATCTTTGCGATTTATGGATCACCGACAGATAAAAATGTTGAGGAAGTTGAGAAGGGATTTAAAGATGCACTGGTGGATAGTAAGCTTAATATCGTTTACTCCGGTTATTGTGATAACTGGCTTGCAGAAATAGCGGAAACTCATGTAAACAAGGGGCTGGAAGTGACGGATGATATTGTTGGTGTTATGTGTGGTAATGACGATCTGGCAAGTCAGGTAGTTAAAGTTTTGTCCGAAAACCGCCTTGCCGGACAGGTCGCTGTTGTCGCACAGGATGCAGAACTGGCTGCATGCCAGCGTATTGTAGAAGGAACCCAGACCATGACGGTGTATAAGCCGATCGAGCAGGAAGCATCTACGGCGGCGACACTGGCGGTGATGCTTGGAAATGGGGAGGATATCGGGTCAGCTGACTGTGAATATCCTGTTACCGAGACGACCAATGATGGAGAATATGAGATTCCGTATTATAAGATCACGCCGGTGGCTGTGACGAAAGAGAATATGGATGAAGTGGTCATAGATGGAGGGTTCCATACACATGAGGATGTATACCTTAATGTGAAATAATGAGAAAGTCACAGTATAAAATATAAACTAATTACGTCTCATAGCTGTTCTTACAGGCTAGTTCAAAGATCTGGAAGTACTAAGAGAAGAGAATTCTACAAAAACCACTTCGAAAAATGTCAAACTCGCTGTCGCTCAGACAGTGCCATTTTTCGAAGCAAAGTAGAATTCTCTTCACTAAGTACTTCTGACAGATCTTTTCAGGCCTGATAAACATCTATGAGACGTTTTTTACTTTACATTTGAAATACTGTTCAAATGGGAAAAGAGCGTGCCTGCGCCTCCAGTCTATGGCTAACGGCGCAGCCGCTGTCCGCATCCCGGGGCGGAGCCCCGTCGTGTCCTCCCCCATAAGAATAACTACCACGAATGAGGGATAAAAAACGTATCCTGTCTGGGTTGTACAGGCCTTGAAAAGATTCGTAGATATACTTAAGAAATAAAATACTACTTTGCCCCACAAAATGACACTGTTTGAGCGACAGCGAGTTTGTCATTTTGTGGGGCGTTTTTTGTAGGATTTTCTTTTCTTAGTATATCCGGATTTTTTCAACAGCCTGTATAAAACAGATAGGATACGTAATTTTACATCTCATCGCTGGTATTATTCTTTATCCATATATGTTTCATAAATCTCCGGCTTGATCACTTTCTTAATCGAATCATACACGCCTTTGGATGCCTCGCGGATCTCTTTACGTGTCTCATCGGACAGGGTAATGATCTGTGTGCCACTTTCTTCAATCGTTGCGATCTTGTCTGCGATACGTGCATCGGACTGTTCTCTTGCGTATTCTGTTGCAAGTTGTGCGGCTTCTGTCATGATCTCCTGTTCATCTTCCGGGAGATCTTTGAAGAAATCATCGTTGACGATCAGAGAGATCAGATGCGGAAGATGATTGGTCTCGACCACATAATCCTGCTGTTCATATAAGTTGTTGGAAACGATAACTTCATATGGATTTTCCTGCGCATCGATCGTATGCTGTTGAAGACCGATATAAACCTCACTGAAACTCATTGGAGTCGGGTTTGCACCGAGTGCTTTCCAGAATGCCAGATGATAACTGTTTTCCATAGTACGGATCTTCTGACCTTTAAAGTCTGCAAAGCTATTGACTGGTTTGTTTGTGCTCATGACACGGAAGCCCTGGTCAGCCATACCGAGAAGATGATAGCCGCCGTTTGTATAAACATCACTGATCAGGCTGTAAAACTCTGGATCATCGATTTTCTTACGACAGTCATCCAGAGAATCAAAGACACATGGAAGATCAAAGACTGCCAGATCACTCATGAAAGAAACCTGAGGTGCAGTATTCTGTACGACAAATGGGATATCTCCATCTGAGCAGGTTTCAAGCAGGTCGCGGTCACCACCGAGTGTGGAGTTCGCGTATACCTGGATCTTCATTTTGCCATCGCTTAAATCTGCGACTTCCTCGGCAAACTTTTCTGCAAAGATCTGTGTAACAGTGTCTTCCGGGCTGGCGGTTGCCAGTGGCCAGGAATAACGCTGTACTTCATCTTCAGAAGAAGTACCACATCCTGTAAGGGCAATGCTCAAAGCACCAGCCACAGTCAGCACCGGGAGCATACGGAGGATGTGACGATTTTTCTTATCGGATGTATTGCATGTAGTAAATTTTTTCATGTCTTTCCTCCTATAAGATTCCGATAGAGATTGCCGGTATGAAAGTGATCAGGAGTAGCGCTGCCAGGAAAAATGCGATCATTGGCAGGGCTTTTTTTGCAATCTGCATAACCGGCACATCTGTCAGTGAACTTGCAACGAACAGATTGACTCCGATTGGTGGAGTTACAAATCCGATGGCAAGGTTGACAACCATGATTACACCAAATTGGATTGGATTCATACCGATAGCCTGCACGATCGGAAGCAGGATCGGTGTCAGAATCAGGATTGCCGGTGTGGTATCCATGACCATTCCTACGATCAGCAGGAAGAGATTAATGATCAGCAGGATTGCAACCGGACTGTGGAAATTGTTCAGGATAAATTCGCTGACGGTCTGCGGTACCTGCATCAGAGTCAGTACTCTGGAGAAGGCAGTAGAGGCTGCCAGGATGAACAGGATTGGTGTAAAAGTACGGATCGCTTCTACAAGGATCGGCCAGATATCACGGAGCTTAATGCTCTTGTATACGAACAGACTGATGATCAGGGCATAAAATACGGAGATAACAGCAGCTTCTGTCGGAGAAGCAACACCTGTGTAGATACATCCGAGAATGATGACCGGGCTTAACAGTGCAAAGAAGCTTTCTTTGAGCACTTTCAGAAGCCCTTTGTCATGAAGCATCTGTACCTCTGCATGGATTTTTTCTTTGTCTTCACCGTAGCGTTTGCAGTGATAGATCGCATAGAGCATGAGCAGGGCTCCGATCATGAGTCCTGGGATAATTCCGGCAAGAAACAGATCACTGACAGATGCACCCGATGCCATGCCGTACATGATGAATGGAATACTAGGCGGAATGATAACACCGAGTCCACCAGCCACTGCAACGATCGCAGTAGAAAATGTCAGATCATAACCAAGATTGGACAAGATTGGAATCGTCATACTTCCAACAGCAGCAACCGTTGCCGGAGCAGAACCAGAGATCGCACCGTAAAAAAGGCAGGTGACGATTACGGCACATGGCATACCAGCAGTGAATTTGCCAAGAAAATAGGCAAAAACATCAAACAGCTTTTTGGAAATACCGCCCTTGGCCATGATGATACCGGAAAGGACAAACATTGGAACTGCCAGGAGCGGGAAGGAGTCCAGACCGCCAAACATGGCACGAATCAGATATTTGGCACCAACAGTAAAGGACGGATCAAACACAGACGGAAGAACAGATGTGATTCCAAGGGTGATGGATACCGGAACTGCGATGACCAGTAAGACAACAAAGATAATAAATAAAACTACAACTGGCATTTAGTGTTCCTCCTCATTTGAATTTTTGATCGTGTTGATGCGGTTATCGATTCCTGATTCCAGAGCAGGTTCGTTGTGGGATTCTGCATTTGCCTGGATAAAGGATTCTGGGGTATTGCGTTCCGGATGTGCCGGGTCAAATACATTTTCACCTCTTGCAACACGGAACTCAATGATCCAGCGCTGCAGGACACGGAATGCGACCAGTACAAAAGAAACCAGAGGTGCGGCCTGTACATAGTACATCGGAATGCCGCATGCCGGTGAAAGCTGTCCGCTGTGAACAGAAGACATCATATAAGAATAAGCAAACGGAATCATGTAAATAAAAAAGATCAGCTCGAAGGTGTGATTCACTACTTTGAAGATTGCTTTTCCGCGGCGTGGAAAAATTGCGACAAATTGCTCGATCTTAATAGAAAGGCATTTTTTGCTGCAGTAGCTTACACTCAAGAATCCACACCAGATGAAGAGATATCTGGTAAGTTCTTCGGACCAGGACAGGGACATTCCAAGAACATATCTGCAGAATATCTGAATCCCCATGATCAGTGTCATGGCAATCAGGAAGATGACCAGGATAAATTCTTCGAGATTCTCGTCCAGCCAGTGAAGTATTTTTTTCATGAAGGACCTCCCTTAAAATAAGTATAGATGGTAATGTGACTGTAACAGTTCAACGCTTTGCAGTTATAAAAACACCGATATTTCTATTTTAAATAAAAATACCGGTGTTTTCAAGAAGTAAATATATTATATGTTACATTGCATTGTGAAGAAGTCCAAGGACTGTATTCAGATCATTTACTCCCATCTGTCCCGGTGCAGATGCTTTCTTAGCGGCACCAAATGTCATGGAAGAACCAAATACTTCACCGCAGAGACGACTGATCACGCCAGTACCTGCCATAGACATGGTAATGATCGGTCTGTCAGCATAATTTGTTGCCATTTCCTCTGTTGCAGCCAGAAGAGTCAGAACATCCTTTTTGTTCTGTGGCATAACGGCAATCTTTGGAATATCTGCATTCATGTCCTGCATCTTACGGAGGCGATAGATGATGTCTGCTTTAGCAGGAGTTTTGAAGAAGTCATGGTTGGAAGCGATAACCTTAATACCTGCTGCATGAGCTCCGTCGATGATCTTTTTAACGATCTCATCACCTGTGAAGATCTCAACGTCAATGAGATCTACATATCCGGTCTGAGCTGCTTTGATGTTGAGTTCTGCATAAGCATCCGGCTCGATTGCTTTTTCTCCACCTTCTTTGGAAGTACGGAAAGTCATGAGAAGTGGGATGTTACCAAGAACTGTACGAAGGTCTTTCAATACATCTTCAACCTTTGCAAAATCAAAAACACCTTCAAACCAGTCTACACGCCACTCAACAACATCAACCGGGATAGAATCAAAAGTTTTTGCTTCTTCAATGATATCTTCTTTTGTAATACCAACGATCGGAACGATGATTTTCGGTGCACCTGCACCGATTTCGATATCACGGATTTTAACTGTATTCATGATGAGTTTCCTTTCTATTATATAATGATTACGACGGGTTCCAAGTCCAGATGCCTTATCGTGCAAGCATGAACAGCTATTGGACTTTTCGCCCCTGGTTCTCATTTTAGTTCTCAGCTTCTGCGAGTTCAACCATTTTTTTGTAACGGATGTTTACAAACAGACCAAGTACAACCCCAACTGCTGTAAGTACGATGTTCATGATCATAACCTGAGATGGCTGCATTTTGGATGCTGCTGTCAGGATCGTGTAGTTACACAGAGAGGATGCGATCATAACCAGAGCAGTTACCGTACCTTTGATCTTAGGGAAGAGCATGTTGCATACAGAGGTAGCAATCTGGAGCAGTCCACCTGCACCTGCCCAACCGATGATGAATGCACCGGCGATCATCAGTGTCTGGTTCTGGCCTGTCAGAACAACGATCAGTGTTGCCAGACAGATAACCGGATAAATAACGATGAAACGAACATCTTTGATCTTTCTTGTGAGGAGTGCTGTCACAACAAGTGCGATCAGTGTTCCTGCTGAATAATAAGTCTGCATGATAGACGGGTCAGTCCAGCCTACATTTTCTTTTGCAAAGTTCTGTGCACAGTTCAGCCACAGCTGGAAAGTACCTGTACATGTGAATCCGATCAGGATCATTGCGATAGATTCGAAGGAGAAGTGTGTGTGTTTCAGGCTGTCGATAAGTCCTTCTTTCTTACCAGCTGCTTTCTGGTCTGCATCTGGAAGTGGGAACAGGAATACCAGTACGAAGAGTACGAGGTAGATGATTCCACATCCGAAGAACAGATGGTTGTAGGAAGTAAGTCCTGCAGCTGTTGTAGCTACGGTTGCACCGAGTACGAATGGAAGCAGCATCTGGGCGATCGCGATGAAGAATTTAATTCCCATGGTTGCAACGCCAGGAGCTTTGTAGATGATCTCGGCAACTGCCGGATAGATACCAGTGTCAAGGAATGAGTTTGCGATACCGCCGATGATCGCACATACATAAGCAATTGTGTAACCGCCGCTTGTGCCTGCATTAAATGCAAGAGCAAGACCGATCAGGTAGATTGCATAAGAAGCACTGCCGATCGCTGTGGAAATGCGACGTCCAAGTTTGTCTGAAAGAGGACCGGCAAATGGAAGGGCAATCAGTCGTCCAAGTCCAAGAGCAGCAGAGATCGCTGTGATCGCCATTGCCTCAACGCCCCATGCGGTAGCGAGAGCGTCTTTGATAACAGCCTGTCCCAGAATAGAGCATCCAACACCGTGGATGAAGTAGTTTAAGTACAAAATCAATGCACTTGGCAGGTATTTTTTGTTCATGTTATTCTCCTTTTCCTAAAGTAATTGTGCTGTTACTGTTCACGGGTAACTGTGAACGGAGTGAACAGTAGTTTTCTTCGGTTTTCTTTTTGTTCTGTCACAAACATCAGAAATGCCGGGTTACATTGTGTTAAAAAAATAACATTTGATTGTATTGTAACAGGAACAATGCATGTAGTCTAATGCTTTTAAAGTGGAAAACTAATGCATTGAATGCATTAATATGGTATAATAACTGATAAATTTTAGCTATTTATATAAGGAAGGAAAATAGGAAAGATCAGGTTGCTGTAGATGGTACAAACAGTAACGGGTAATTCTGTAGAATAAGAGGTATATTATACAGGAGGAGAAGGTAATGACACTAAATCAGATTCTGTATTTTCAGAAAGTAGCAAGACTGGAAAATTATCATCAGGCAGCAGAAGAACTGTATATCTCACAGCCGTCCCTGAGCCGCTCGATGGCAGTACTGGAAAGCGAACTTGGGGTAGCTTTATTTGAAAAAAAAGGCAGGGGAGTGACACTGACCAAGGCAGGACAGCTTTTTCTGGAGCATGCAGACCGGATCGCAGCAGACTGCGATGTGGCAGTGGGTAAAATGCAGGAGCTTTCTGCGGATGGCGGCAAAATTGATATCGGTTATATTTTTCCGCTTGCGGGCCATTATATTCCGCATAAAGTGAGAGAATTCCTGAATAAAGAAGAGAATAAGAATGTGGTCTTTAATTTCTGGCAGAATCATACACCGGCAATCGCTGCGAAGGTGCGTACCGGAGAACTGGATATCGGATTTGGTGGTTATCTGAAAAAAGAGGATATGGAATTTTTTCCACTCAGTGCACAGGAGCTGGTGATCATTACACCAAAGAAGCATCCGCTTGCCGGAATCCGGGAAGTGCCACTTTCAGAGATGAATCATTATCCCGTGATTGGTTATGAGAAAGAATCCTGGATGGGAACGTACGCAAAATATTTATACAGAAAATACCAGATCGAACCAAATACGATCGTAGAATGTCCGGATGAATATTCTATCGTGTCTTTGGTAAGAGAGAACTTCGGAATTGCCCTGATGCCACAGACAGATATTCTTTTGGATGCAGATGGTATCAATATCCACAAATTAAAGGGTTTGCAGATTTATCGTCAGGTGTTTATGTTCTGGATGAAAGACCGTTATCGTCTGCCGGCTGTAGAGCGTTTTATCAATTATATGAAGGAGCAGCAGGCAGAAGATGCGAATGATACCGAAAACGTATCAAAAGTTTATCTGAAAGATATTGTTAATTTTTAATACAAAGAGTTATGATAATTGTGTCACAAACAAAGGATTGCCACTCATGTGAATATCATATTTTATTATTTATGAATGAATAGGAGATTATTTCATGAAGAGTGATTACCCAAAGATTTTTGAACCAATTACGATTAAAAGAACGACTATTAAAAACCGTATTGCAATGACTCCGATGGGAACCAACTACGGTGAAACAAGCGGTGAGATGAGTAACCGTCATATGAATTACTACTCACTTCGTGCAAAAGGCGGCACAGGTCTTATCATTCTGGAGAATGCCAACATCGAGTATCCGGCAGGCTCTAATGGTACAAGTCAGATCCGTATCGACCATGACAGTTTTATGCCACGTTATTATCAGCTCGTAGAAAACCTTCATAAAAATGGTGCGACTGTAGCAATTCAGGTAAACCATGCCGGAGCATCTGCTTCTTCCGCAAGAACCGGAATGGAAACCGTTTCTTCTTCAAACATCCCGACAAAGGTCGGCGGAGAAGTTCCGCGTCCGATGACAAAAGAAGAAATCCTTACAACTGTTAAAAAATATGGAGAGGCTGCAAAGCGTGTCCAGGCAATTGGATTTGATGCAATCGAGATCCACTGCGGACATTCTTATCTGATGAGCCAGTTTATCTCTCCTTATTATAATAAGAGAACAGACGAGTTCGGAGGTTCTGTAGAAAACCGTCTTCGTTTCCCACGTATGGTACTCGAAGAGGTCCGTAAAAATGTAGGACCATGGTTCCCGATCATCGTTCGTATCTCTGCTGAAGAAAGAGTACCGGGTGGAAACACTCTGGAAGATACACTGGAATATCTGGAATATCTGGATGAGTTCGTAGATATGTATGATGTTTCCTGTGGACTGAATCCGTCTCTTCAGTACCAGATCGACTCCAACTTCCTTCCGGATGGCTGGAGATCCTATATGGCAAGAGCCGTAAAAGACAAATTTAAGAAACCGGTCATCAATGCTGGTAACTATCGTGATCCGAAGATCGTTGAGAAAGTTCTCGAAAGTGGGGATGTGGACATCGTCGGAATGGGACGTGGTCTGATCGCAGAGCCAAACTGGGTCAAGAAAGTTGAGAACGGAGAAGAAGATATTCTTCGTAAATGTATTTCATGTAATGTTGGATGTGCAGGAAACCGTATCGGCGTAAACCGTCCGATCCGTTGTACCGTCAACCCGGCTGTACCGGAAGGTGATATTTATAAAGCACTTAAAGTCAACAAAAACTGCAACGTCGTAGTTGTAGGAGGTGGTACTGCAGGTCTGGAAGCTGCATGTACAGCAGCTGAAGTTGGCTGTAATGTATTTGTACTGGAAAAGAAAGATCACCTTGGAGGTCTCTCCACATTTATTTCGGATCTTCCGAGCAAGACTCGTATGAAAGATTTCCCGAAATATCTGGAAGCTCGTGCAGCCAGACTGAAAAATCTTTATGTTTTCCTGAATACAGAAGCAACTGTTGAGAAAGTAAAACAATTCAAACCGGACATCGTTGTAAATGCAACTGGTTCCGTACCGCTTGTACCTCCGATCAAAGGCCTTAAAGAAAACATCGAAGCCGGAAATGTGGCTACGATCTTTGATATGATCAACAACCTGAATGCAGGAAAATACCCGGATGAAGCCTGTCAGGGCAAAAAAGTCGTTGTAGTCGGCGGTGGATCTGTCGGACTTGACGTGATTGAATATTTTGCGCCTCGCGGAGCAGAGTGTACGATCATTGATATGCTTCCTCAGATCGGTATGCTTGCAGATCCGATCACCAAATGTTCCATGCGTGAGACACATGACAAGTATGGTGTTAAGGAATATGTAAACACAGCACTTCAGGAAGTAAAAGAAAATGCATTCACAGTAAAACTTCCGGATGGTCAGATCAAGGATATGGAATTCGATCTTGGCTTCAACTGCCTTGGAATGCGTTCTAACAATCCGGTACTTCCGGAACTTGAAGAGGCATTTAAAGATACAGAAACTTATGTATATACAATTGGTGATTCTGTACGTGCCCGCCGTATTATGGAAGGTACCATGGAAGGTCGTGCAATCCTGAACGTACTTGAATCTCAGGGTTATCTGCACTTGGAGCCACTTGAATAAATGATACCAAGGGAGCAAAGGTCCAAATGTCGGGCATGCTTGCATGTCAAGACATTTGAACTTGGATCCCGCTCAAACATGAGAAAGTAGCGATTTGCATAGCGAATCTGCGGATTTAATTCAAAAAGAAAAGAGGAAAAAATCATGCCAAACATTACAGGACATACAGAATTAGTAGGATTAATGGCTTATCCAATCCGTCACACACAGTCACCGACAACTCACAACCTCGCATATGACAAAAACGGCGATGATGTTATCCAGCTTGCATTTGAAGTAGATAATGATTCCCTGAAAGATGCTGTTCAGAGTATCCGTGCGCTTAAAATGCTTGGTTCCAACATCTCCATGCCGAACAAAACAGTTGTTCACAAATATCTGGACGAAGTTGATGAAGCTGCCAAATTATGCGGTGCCATCAACACAGTTGTAAACATGCGTGATGAAAACGGACAGGTTACAGGAAAACTCAAAGGCTACAACACTGACGGTATGGGATACTGGCAGGGACTCAAAGAAGAAGGCATTGATTTTAAAGGAATGAAGATGGTCCTGATCGGAACCGGCGGAGCTGCAACAGCAATCGCAGTACGCGGAGCTCTTGACGGAATCGCTGAGATTGAAATCTTCAACATCAAAGATAAATTCTATAGCCGTGGAGAAGAAATCGTTGACCTGATCAACAAGAACACAAACTGCAAAGCTACAATGAACGATCTTGCAGATCATGATCTCCTCAAAGAAAAAATGCATGCAGCAGATCTGTTCTGTGATGCAACAGGTGTAGGAATGCATCCACTCGAAGACCTTTCCAATATCCCGGATCCTTCTTTCTTCAAGAAAGACCTGATCGTAACAGATACAGTTTATGCACCACGCGAAACAGTTATGATGAAACAGGCCAAAGAAGCAGGATGTGAAAGAGTTTACAATGGTATGAGCATGATGCTGTTCCAGGCTCTGATTGCAATAAAACTTTACACTGGAAAAGATACTCCGGTAGACTACATGAAAGAAAAACTTGGAATCTGATCAGTAAAGACTGATTCTGAATAAGCTTATAAAGGACTGTGCACTGACGCATTGCGCGACGGTGTGCAGTTTTTTTATTATTATGGAAAAAACGGACAAAAATGTTAAAAATGCTGAGAAAAAACGGACAAAATAAGCAAAAAAACATTGGAAAAACGGACAAAAATATTGTTATATAATTGGAAATGTGGCATACTATATGTAGCGGAAGCGCAAAATAGCCTAAATAAAAGGGAGTGAGAGCAATGTTATACAGGGAAATTGAAGAAAAAATTAAGGATTTTTTTCAGACAGAAAAAAAGTCCGCGTTAATGATAACAGGGGCAAGACAGGTCGGCAAAACATACTGTATCAGAGAATTTGCAAAAGAAAATTTCCCATATGTCATAGAAATTAACTTTCTTGAAATGCCATCAGCGGTTACACTTTTTGAAAATGCTTCAGACAGCAGAGACATTTTGCTTCGTATATCGGCGTTAACAGATGTTCCAATGGAAAAAGGAAAGACCTTGATATTTTTTGATGAGGTGCAGGAATGCAAAGAAATTGTTACTGCGATTAAATTTCTTGTGGAAGAAGGGAGCTTTCGATATATTTTAAGTGGTTCACTTCTGGGAGTAGAATTGAAGGATATTCGTTCCATTCCAGTAGGATATATGTCCATTTATGAAATGTTTCCGATGAATTTTTTTGAATTTTGCAGAGCAAATCGCGTTTCACAGAGAGTAATGGACAATCTGCAGAAATGTTTTGAAGAAAGAACGCCGATAGATCCATTGATTCATGAGAAAATGATGGAATTATTTCGATTGTATCTGATTGTGGGTGGGATGCCAGCCGCTGTACAGAGGTACTTAGATACAAACAATCTGAATGAAGTTATGCAGGTGCAGAAGGGAATCATTCAGCTTTACAAGAAAGATATATCGCGATATGATCCGGAGCACAAATTATATCTTGAAGAAATCTTTCAGCTGATTCCGAGCGAATTGAACAGCAAAAATAAACGATTTATTTTGAAAAATCTGAATGAAAATTTTAAGTTTTCAAGATACGAAAATAGTTTTATATGGTTGAAGGAGGCTGGAGTTGCACTGCCAACCTATTGTGTTCAGGAACCGGAAATTCCGTTGCTTCTGTCAAAATCGACAAACCTGTTCAAGTTATTTTTATCAGATGTAGGTTTGCTGGCTGCAATGTATGCCGATGGTCTGCAGATCAGAATACTGAATAAAGAAGTGGATATCAATTTTGGCTCCATTTATGAAAATGCAGTGGCACAGGAACTTTACGCTCATGGTTTTGAACTTTACTATTTTAACAGTAAAAAACAGGGAGAGCTTGATTTTGTGATAGAATATGAAGGATATCCGCTTCCGATAGAAGTGAAATCCGGAAAAAACTATATGAGACATCCGGCTTTAAATAATGTCATGCAGAATAAGTCATACGAGATCAAACAGGCAATCGTATTATGTAATGAAAACATTGAAATGAAAGATCAGATTTTTTACTGTCCGATTTACCTGGCGGGTCTGTTAAAAAAGAGAACAATTCCGGAAGATTATATATATAGCCCGGATTTTAGCATATTGCAATAGTTTTTGAGTAATGAAGAAAAGAAGAGGGGAATTTTTATGATAAAGCTTATCGTATCAGATATTGATGGAACACTTGTAAAAGATGGAACTTTGGATATTAACCCGGAGTATATGGATGTAATAAGGAAACTGACAGAAAAGGGCATACATTTTGTAGCATGCTCCGGCAGGCAGTACAGCAGTGAAAAGCAGTTGTTTGCTCCGGTAAAAGATATCATTTCTTATATTTCAGATGGAGGGACCCTGATCCGTACATCTGAAAAAATCCTGAAGGTGCATACATTGTCAGATGAGATATGGAAAAACATGGCCCGTATGGCCAAAAAGGAAATGCCGGGATGTGATTATTTTATTTCCAGTCCGAACAGAAGTTATGCGGAAAACGCGAATACACCGATGTTCCGATGGCTCCGGGATTCCTATGGATATGACATCAGAGAAGTACCGGATCTGGCAGAAAACTTTGCGGGCGAACAGATTATGAAGATTGCCATATATAACACAGATCATTGTGAAGAACTCTGCGCACCTGTCTTTACACCATACTGGAAGGACAAGGTGAATATGGCATGTGCTGGTAAAGAATGGATGGACTGTACACCACACGGTGCGGATAAAAAATCAGCCGTTGCATTTTTACAGGAATATCTGGGGATTACTCCGGAAGAAACCTGTACATTTGGGGATAACATTAATGATATTGAGATGCTGAAAAGTGCTGGTGTCAGCTATGCAGTGGCAAATGCAAGGGAAGAAGTACAGAAAGCCGCCAAAAAAGTCTGCCCTTCTTATGAAGAGGATGGGGTTTTGAGTATACTGAAAACATTATTGTAAGTACAGACAAACCTCCTGCTAAAACATAAAAAATAGTCTTTGCTTTATCACTTTAAATCGTGTATAATAGAGTCCATATACAGGCGGGAAGCAATCGCCAAATCTTGATACGCGGAAAGGAAAATGGATTATGTCGAAACATATCACAGGACACACCGGATTATTATGTTTACTTGGAAGCCCGGTCGCGCACAGTGTTTCCCCGGAAATGCATAATGAAGCATGCGATCAGCTGGGACTGGATTATACATATCTTGCATTTGATGTACCGGAAGATAAAATGCCGGAGGCAGTACAGGGACTTCGTACGATGGGAGCAAGAGGATGGAATATCACGATGCCAGGCAAGAACATTATGTGTAAGCTTGCAGATAAAGTATCTCCTGCATCTGAGATTTCAGGAGCATGTAATACCATCGTTAATGACAATGGTGTTCTGACAGCGTACACAACAGACGGTGTCGGATTTATGAGAGCTGTCAAAGAAGACGGCGTTGATATTATCGGAAAGAAGATGACTCTTCTTGGTGCCGGCGGAGCTGCAACTGCAATTCTTGTACAGGCTGCACTGGATGGTGTTGCCGAGATCAACGTATTCAATGTAAGAGATAACTTCTTCGGAAGAGCAGAAGAAATCGTTGCAAAACTGAACGAGCGCACAGAGTGCAAAGTAACTCTGCATGATTATTCCGATCCGGAAGTACTCCGTACATCTATCGCAGAAAGTGCAATTCTTGTAAATGGTACTTCAGTAGGTATGGCACCGAATGTAGACAGAACGATCATTACAGATACAAGTATGTTCCATAAAGATCTGTTTGTATTTGATGTAATCTATAATCCGCAGGAGACAAGACTTCTTCGTGAAGCAAAAGAAGCAGGATGCAAGACTGGTAATGGAATGTACATGCTGCTGTACCAGGGAGCTGCTTCCTTCAAACTATGGACAGGTGAGGAAATGCCTGTAGAGATCATTAAAGAGAAATATTTCTCTTGACAAGAGAAGTTATGGTTTTATAAAAAAACAAGGGGACTGGCTTACGAAGTCCCCTTGCTTTTTTTATAAAAAGATTTCCCCATCAAATACGGTTGTAGCAGGGCCGGTCATGTAAACGAGATTTTCCTGGCGGTTCCAGAGAATCTGCAGATCACCACCGAGCAGTTTGACAGTAACAGGTTTGTCTTCATCTACCAGACCGTTCAGGGTAGAAGCAACAGCAACTGCACATGCACCGGTACCGCAGGCAAGTGTCTCGCCGGAACCACGTTCCCATACGCGCATCTGCAGGGTGTGGCGGTCAATCACTTTTACAAATTCCGTATTGATACGGTCCGGGAAAGCGATGTGATTTTCGAATTTTGGTCCAATCTTTTCGATATCCAGATCTTTCAGATCATCCATATATACGATCGCATGTGGATTTCCCATAGAAACAGCAGTGATGTGGTAAGTAGTTCCATCAACATTCAGTGGCTCATCGATTACCTGCTCTTTTGTGGAAACCACCGGAATCTGTCTGGAAGTCAGAATTGGTGCGCCCATGTTAACCTTAACAAGAGCAACTTTTCCATCATCACCCAGAGTCAGGTCCAGATATTTAATACCGCTCTTAGTAGCAACAGAAATATTCGTTTTATTTACAATGCCGTAATCGTAGGCATATTTTGCCACACAGCGAATTCCGTTTCCGCACATGGCACCCTGAGAGCCGTCCAGGTTATACATATCCATTTCACAGTCTGCCACATCGGATGGCTTGATCAGAATCAGTCCGTCAGATCCGATTCCGAAGTGACGGTCGCTGACAAATTTTGCGACAGCAGACGGATTACTTACAGTTTCTTCAAAGCAGTTTACATATACATAATCGTTTCCGATTCCATGCATTTTGGTAAATTTCATAAAAATAAATCCTCCTCATTCAAATAAATATTCTCCCTGATAAAAGTACTTCCCTTTTTAATCGTATTTGGAAAATTCCAAAACAGATTCTATATTTCGAGGTTTTAGTATAACGAAAAAATGTTATAGTTTTGTGAAACCAGAGTAAAAAATTACAATTCAATTACAAATATAACATAAATATGCAGAGACTGTATAGCACAGAAACGTTAAAATTAAGAAATTAAATTGGTTATGAAGGCAGTCTCAGATCAATTTCTGCATCTCCGGGAAAGGCCCGAGGCTTCGTTTCAGAATACCTGTCACCTGTGCGATCAGGATTCCGTAATTGGTAATCGGTACACCCTGATCCTGGCAGCAGGCGATACGGTACTTCATTTCACGTTCGTTTAACATACAGCCACCACAGTGAACCACCATTTTATAGGAAGAGACATCATCCGGAAACTCTGTTCCGGAAGTGAATTCAAAAACAGGCTTCTTTCCGGTATAATTTCGAATCCATTCAGGCATCTTGCATGTTCCAATATCTCCGCACTGGCGATGGTGTGTACATCCTTCTGCAATCAGGATACGGTCACCATCTTCAATAGAAGAAAGAGCAGCAATACCTTTCAGCTGAGTTTCCAGTTCTCCTTTATATCTTGAAAAAAGAATCGAAAAAGAAGTCAGGGTGATGTTTTCCGGCACAGCTTTTGAAACACGTGCAAATGCCTGACTGTCTGTAACGACAAGTTTCGGACAGACACCTTGTGCAAGAAAATGATCCAGGGTACTTTTTAATTCTGTATCTCGTACAACAAGAGAGAGAGCACCACGTTCCAGAATATCGCGGATTGTCTGCTGCTGTGGCAGAATCAGACGGCCTTTTGGGGCAGCTTTATCGATTGGAACAACGAGAATGACCAGGTCGAGGGGTTCGATCAGATCCTGGATCAGTGGGTATTTGTGCGTGTCTTCCGGTTTCAGAGAGGCAATTTTTTCTTTCAGTTCCTGGATGTTCATGCCGTCGGAAGCACTGACCAGAACTTCTCCGGCACGGACGGACATGGCAAGATCCTTGATCTTTTCGGTAGAAAGCAGATCAATCTTATTATATACGATCAGATAAGGGATGCCTTTTTTATGAAAACGGTGAATCAGTTCAAGTTCTTCTTCGCCTTTTCCAGCCGTACTGTCGATAACAAGAATTGCGATATCTGTTTTGTTCAGAACCTGATAACTTTTGCGGATGCGGAGCGCACCAAGTTCACCTTCATCATCAATACCGGGAGTATCAATGACCATGACCGGGCCAAGTGGAAGCAATTCCATGGTCTTGTAGACGGGATCGGTGGTTGTTCCCATAACGGAAGAAACAATTGCAAGATCCTGTCCGGTTACAGCATTGATAATACTGGATTTACCGGCATTCCTTTTTCCGAAAAAACTGATATGTACCCGTTCAGAAGCGGGTGTCTGATTCATTCCCATAGAACAGCCCTCCTGTATAATGCATAAAAATTTATAATACACTAAAATATGGATTCAGTATGATCTGAAATAAAAGTATTCTTTTATTATAGAAAAATATAAAAACAGATTCAAGTGAAATACATGTATCTGAGAATGTTTTTGCGCCTGAAAGCAATGCCAAAACAGTATATTTATGCGTTTTAACAAGTGAATGTTAAAATATTGCATAATTTTTGTGTACTAATTAATAAAAGTTGTGCTTGTAATTTTGGGATAGTATGATACAATAAGAAAAATGAAAAGAAATTATGCATTTTCATGCATAAATATTCTCAAGGAAAATCGAGGAGGAAGAGAAGATGAACTTAAAGAAAATTACAGCAATTATGATTGGTGCAGTTATGGCTGTTTCTATGGCAGTTCCGGCAATGGCTGATGATAAGGTAGAGACTGTTACAGATGGTAAGCTTACAGTTGCAACAAGCCCGGACTTCGCACCATATGAATTTTATTCAATCGATGAAGATGGCAACCCGACACTTTCCGGATTTGATATGGATCTGGCTCAGTACATCGCAGACAAGATGGGACTGGAACTGGAAGTAGTTCCGATGGACTTCGACGGTGTATTAAGCGAGCTTTCACAGAAAAACGTTGACCTTGGCATGGCAGGTCTTTCACCGGATCCGGCTCGTGCAGATGCTATGGAGTTTTCAGATCTGTATTACAAGGGCGGACAGTCTTTCGTAACAGTAAAAGACAAAGCTGATCAGTTCAAGACTCTTGAAGATGCAAACAACAAAGATTATTCTATCGGTGCACAGACAGGTTCTATCCAGCTTGATCTTGCAAACGAAAACACTCCGGATGCAGATATCGTATCTCTCCCGAAGGTTACAGATATCATCACTGAGCTTCTGACAGGTAAGATGGACGGTGCATTCATTGAGACAGCTGTAGCAGAAAGCTACCAGAAAAACTATCCGGATCTTGAAATCGTATGTGATGTACCATATGATACAGAAGGATCGGCAATCGGTGTAGCAAAAGGAAACGAAGCACTTCTTAAAGCTGTAAACGAAGCGATCGCAGATGCTATTGATGATGGTTCTATAGATAAATTCGTAGCAGATGCAACAGAGCTTGCAGCAGGTCAGACATATGAAGGAACACTGGACGAGAACGGTGCAGTTCCGGAAGCTGATGCAGCAGATGACGCTGAATAATATTTAAGAAAGATTTCTTATAAAAATATTTTATAAGATATTTCAGGCAACACAAACAAAAATCATAGATTCCTCCCCAGATATATATGGGGAGGAATTGTTGCTGTTTAAACTTAAGTAATTAAGTTCAGTATTCAGCAATGATATATGAAAATTAACTATACAATGAAAGGAGTTTATATGGACAGTTTTATTAAATTATCTAATTTTGGCAAAATTGCCCCATATGCACAGCTGTTTCGACAGGGTCTTCTCGTAACTGTATTGTTGTCACTGTTTACAGTAGCGATTGGTTTTGTTCTTGCTCTGATCCTCGCACTGATGCGTATGTCAAACATCCGTCCGTTCCGTGCTCTGGCAGTAGACCGTAATGGACATCTGAGAGAGGGAGGACCGCTGGTGTGGCTGTCCAAATTTAATCCCCTTTCTTTTATCGCAACTGCTTATGTAGAGATTCTTCGTTCCACTCCGGTACTGGTACAGATTTTTATCATCTACTATGGTGTGTTCGGAATGATCGATCTTCCATCATTCCAGCTGTTTGGATTTATCAAATTCAATCGTTTCTTCCCGGGTGTTGTTGCACTTGGTATGAACTCAGGCGCATATCTCTGCGAGATCATGCGAGCTGGTATTCAGTCTATTGACCAGGGACAGACAGAAGCAGCACGTTCCCTGGGACTTTCCCAGACCATGAACCTGCGTTATATCATCCTTCCGCAGGCACTCAAGAATATCCTTCCGGCGATCGCAAACGAATTCGTTGTTATCATCAAGGAATCCGCGATCACATACACCATCGGTGTACAGGATATCATGTCTGCCGTAAACGCAGTCAAAGGTGCGACATTCATTATCATCGAGCCGTTGCTGGTAGCTACAGCTATTTACTTCTGCCTGTGCTTCCCAACCTCCAAACTGATTGCATATTTCGAAAGGAGAATGAGCCATGGCGACAAGCGATAGTCTGATTCAGGTAAAAAACCTCAAGAAACATTATCACAGAGGCGCGATTAAAGCACTGGACGGTGTGACAGCAGATATCAACAAAGGCGACGTAATGGTAGTCATCGGACCATCCGGTTCCGGTAAATCCACATTTCTTCGCAGTCTGAATCTTCTGGAAGAGCCGACAGACGGTGAGATAATTTTTAACGGTGTGGACATCACCAAGAAGAAATACAAAGATGCTTCCGGCAAGACCGTAAAACTTGATATCGATGGACTTCGTCAGAAAATGGGAATGGTTTTCCAGCATTTTAACCTGTTTCCGCATATGACCATTCTGGACAATATGACTCTGGCACCGATGAAAGTCAAAGGCGTTTCCAAAGAAGAGGCAGAGAAAAAAGCACTCGAGCTTCTGGAACGTGTCGGACTTGCAGACCGTGCAGGGGCGTATCCGATCCAGCTCTCCGGTGGACAGAAACAGCGTGTTGCGATCGTAAGAGCACTTGCGATGGAACCGGAAGTGATGCTCTTTGATGAGCCGACATCTGCGCTTGACCCGGAAATGGTAGGAGAAGTTCTGGATGTTATGAAAGAGCTTGCCAAGGAAGGTATGACCATGGTTGTAGTAACGCACGAGATGGGATTTGCGCGTGAAGTTGGAAACCGTGTTCTTTTCATGGCAGACGGAAAGCTTCTTGTAGATGGCACTCCGACAGAAATCTTTGATAATCCGACGAACCCGCGTCTGCAGGAATTTTTATCTAAGGTATTATAATAATGAAGGCGACCGGAATACTCTGGTTGCCTTTGTCTTTTCTTAATTTTATAGAAAGAAGGTACGATACGATGACAGCACAAAAACAGTCTGCACTGCAGACAATTGAAGAAAAAAAGTCTCTGATCGTTGGCATTGCCGATAAAGTCTGGGAATTCGCAGAGCTTTCTCTTCAGGAATTCAAATCCGCGGAAACCTACTGTGAAGCACTGGAAAAAGAAGGATTTGATGTGGAACGCGGAACCTGCAATATTGAGACTGCGTTTGCAGCATCATATGGACACGGACGACCATATATAGGTATTCTTGCAGAGTACGATGCTCTCTCAGGACTTTCTCAGGAAGGTGGCCTTATCGAGCGTAAAGAAAAAAACGCTGGTGGAAATGGTCATGGATGCGGACATAATCTTCTTGGTGCAGGTGCGTTTGCAGCTGCTCTTGGAATCAAGGCATATCTGGAACAGAATGATGTTTCTGGTACAGTGATCCTTTACGGATGCCCGGGAGAAGAAGGTGGTGCTGCAAAAGCATTTATGGCTCGTGATGGTCTTTGGAAAAAACTGGATGCAGCACTTACCTGGCATCCGGAAGATGTAAATGAGGTGGCTACAGGCTCTTCAAATTCCTGTATCCAGACACAGTATAAATTTACCGGCATCGCTTCACATGCCGCCGGTGCACCTGAGAAGGGACGCAGTGCTCTTGATGCAGTTGAGCTTATGAATATCGGAGTGCAGTTCCTTCGTGAGCACATGAGTGATAAAGCACGTATCCATTATGCGATCACAGATGCCGGTGGATGCAGCCCGAACGTGGTACAGCCTCGTGCAAGCGTTCTTTATATGGTCCGTTCCAACCATGTGGCAGAGGCAGTGGAGCTTCAGAAGCGTGTGGATAAGATCGCAGAGGGTGCTGCTCTGATGACAGAGACTACTTATGAAAAGAAATTCATAGACGGTCTTGCAGATACCGTAAGCAACTTTGCACTGGAGAGAGTTCTCTACAAGAATTTTGAAGAACTTGGTGTGCCGAAATATACAGAAGAAGAAAATGCATATGCGGATGCACTGGCTGAGACTTATGATTCCAGCGGTGTACCTGGAGTTGCAGCAGAAAATGATGAGAATGCAAAAGAACAGGTGGAGAAGATGCAGAAGGAATACGGACATGCAATGAATGGATTCCTTACACCGTTGTATCAGAAGGATGCCTTTAAAGCTGGCTCTACTGATGTTGGAGATGTAAGCTGGCTGACACCGACAGCCCAGATCCATGTAGCAGCATGGCCGAATGGATGCCCGGGACACAGTTGGCAGAATGTTTCCTGTGACCGCACAGAGATTGGCCATAAAGCAGCGGTCCACGCAGGAAAAGTTATTGCAGCAACCGCAATTGATCTGATTGAAGATACATCTCTCTTGGATGAGGCAAGAGCAGAATTTGAAAAGAGAACAAAAGCTGGTTTTGTCTGCCCGATACCGGCGGATGCAGTTCCGGTGATTCCGGATTAAAGATTAAAAAAGAAGCCGCTCCATTCAGGAGTCGGCTTCTTCTTTTTTACGAAGAATGCTTAATTCTTTCATTTCTTTGTAACAGTATTTGATGATTTCTTTACGTGTGATGATTCCGATGAAATATCCCTGATCATCAACTACCGGGACGTAATTCTGATTGATCGCACGATCCAGAAGGTCTTCCATATCAGCATCTGCGTGTACCGGTTTATAAGTGGCGCGTCGCGGGATAGCCATTATAGAGACATTTTCCATTTCCTTCAGGTCAGTGCTGTTGATATTCAGTCGTCTGATGCCCCATAGAATATCCCCCTCGGAAATCGTGCCGGTATAACGGCCATCCATACTTAGGAGAGGAATACAGGAGAATTTGCGGTGCTCCATCTTCTCAACAGTCTGGCGAAGTGTCTCGTCCTCAAATATATAGGCTACATCACTTTTGGGTGTCAGGAAAAATAAAATATTCACGGTAAGTACCTCGGTCTTTCATATATGTTGCAGCTGTGAACAGCTGATGTATATTTACTGAAACAATTTATGTCAGTTGCTATTGATATGATAGTATGAAGGTACCTGTCTGTCAATAATTCAATTATTAAAATTTGGTGAAATCATACTATAGAAGAAATGCTTAGTAGTAACTTTTACAGCAGATTTACGTTACTGCTCACTTCTTTTATAATAAATTTACTCCGGCTTCTTCGGCTGCTTTGGTGATGGATTCCGGCCACAGGGATACGTGGACTTCTCCGATATGAGCTTTGCGAAGGAAGAACATACAGATACGGGACTGGCCAATTCCACCGCCAATAGTGTATGGAAGTTCTTTATTCAGAATTGCTTTCTGGAAAGGAAGCTCTCTGCGGTTATCGCATCCGGCTTCTGTCAGCTGGTGGTCAAGTGCTTCTTCGTCAACACGGATACCCATGGATGAAAGCTCCAGAGCAATGTCAAGAACAGGATAATATACAAGGATATCTCCGTTCAGTTCCCAGTCATCGTAGTCCGGTGCACGTCCGTCATGACGTTCTCCGTTGGACAAAGTCTTACCAACCTGCATAAGGAATACAGCGCCTTTTTCTTTGACGATCTTGTACTCTCTTTCCTTTGGGGTCAGATCCGGATACATGTCTACCAGTTCCTGGGTGGAAACGAAGGCAATTTCTTTTGGCAGGATCTCTTCAATATAATCATACTGTACAGCCATGTATTTCTCTGTTTTGCGGAGTACACTGTAGATAGAGCGGACTGTGTTGATCAGAGTTTCCATGGTACGTTCTTCTTTGGAAATGATCTTTTCCCAGTCCCACTGATCAACATATACAGAATGGATGTTGTCCAGGTCTTCATCACGACGGATCGCGACCATATCTGTATAAAGGCCCTCGCCATGAGCAAAGCCGTATTTCTTCAGCGCATAGCGTTTCCATTTGGCAAGGGAATGTACGATCTCAGCATTTTCGTCCTGGCCTTTGATGTCGAAACTTACCGGACGTTCTACACCGTTAAGATTGTCGTTCAGACCTGAAGATGGAGATACAAAAATCGGAGCAGAAACACGGAGAAGATTCAGCTTCTGGGAAAGTGTCTGCTGGAAAAAGTCTTTGACAGTTTTAATTGCAACCTGTGTATCATGCAGATTCAGATCTGAATGATACCCGTCAGGAATCTTGATTTGTTCCATAATAATCCTCCTAGATTTAATGTAACTATTATAGCAAGAAAAAGTCGGTATTGCAATTTTTTTACCTTGTAAGATTGCAATAAAAAGGATACAATAATGAATACAGCAATTTGAAGTGAAATCGGAGGAGTGATCCGAATTGAGGGGGTGTTGTCTATGAAATGTCCATTATGTGATGGAACGGTTGTAAATGGACGATGTAAAGAGTGTGGTATGCCATACCGCAATGATGAAATCCTGTATCATCTGAATGAGAGCCGGAGTGATCACTATCGACATGCATCAGATAAGGCCCGTAAGATCATGCAGACACAGAGCGCCGGAGTCGGATCCCCGGGGAAAGGAAGTGCCGGAAAGGCTGCTGGCAATCGGAATACATCTTCTGGCAGAGAAAAAATCCGGCCTGCAAAAACTAAGAAGCATTCAAAACTTGGGATACTTTGGGTGATCATTATTATTCTTGCAGCAGTTGCACCACTGGCTGAAGATCTGGGTGGTGTCATAAAAGAAGCAATTCAGTCTGAGGTTGAGAATAGCAGTGAGATACAGACAGATACCGCTGAGACCACAGATCCGGGTACATATTTTTACAGCTGGGATGATGAGCAGGGATACAAGGATTATTCGATCGGCGCAGGATATGGACCGGCACAGGCTGGTGTCCAGTTTGAAGCAGGAAAATATGGCGTTTTTACTTCCAGCGCCGAAGTGACACTTACTGTTACCAGAAAGAAAGCAGACAACGAACAATATACACTCAAAGATGGTGAGGATACACTGTTTCTGACATTTGAAGAAGGTGACACGATTCAGGTAGAATCCGAAGAGAGTGACTTCGACAGTGTTTATCTGATGGAGTGGGAAGATTAAAATATTAGTTTAATAATGGATTTTCGGGGGAAGATTTCAGACAATAAAAAATGAAATTCCCCCTTTTATTTCACATGATATTGTGTTATACTCTCATATGCAACACAATATATGGGGAGAATGCGATAGGGGAAGTGTCGCCGCTCAGGACGACGCAAACAGTGAAAAACCCTACAAACAGTAGCAAACAGGAGAGACAAGGTATGATTTATGTAATTAAGAAAGACGGAACAAGAGAAGAATTTGATCCGCAGAAGATCGTGAAAGCAGTAAACAAATCTGCCGCACGAATCCTTTATAAATTTTCACCAGAAGAAAAAGATTTTATCTGTCGTTTTGCACAGGAGCATGCAGATTCTCTTGGAAAAAATGAGATTGAGATCCAGGAGATGCATAATATCGTTGAAGGAGCTCTGGAGCGTGTGAATCCGGCAGTTGCCAAGAGCTATCGTGATTATCGTAATTATAAACTTGATTTTATCCACATGATGGATGACGTATATACAAAGAGCCAGGCAATCCGTTACATCGGGGACAAGAGCAATGCAAATACCGACAGTGCGCTGGTTGCTACGAAGCGAAGCCTGATCTTTAATGAACTGAATAAGGAACTGTATCGTAAGTTTTTTATGAACCGCAATGAGCTGCAGGCATGTAAAGATGGATATATCTATATTCATGACCAGTCAGCACGTCTGGATACGATGAACTGCTGTCTGTTTGACGTTGGCTCCGTATTAAAAGGCGGCTTTGAGATGGGTAATGTCTGGTACAATGAGCCGAAGACACTGGATACTGCATTTGATGTTATGGGAGATATTATCCTGAGTACTGCGGCACAGCAGTATGGCGGTTTTACCGTACCGGAAGTTGACAAGATCCTTGGACCATATGCGCAGAAGAGTTATGATAAATATATCAGTGAATTTCTGAAATATGCGGATGAGAACTGGAACGGCAGAGAGGAAAAAGCAATCGAATATGCGTTGGATAAAGTAAGACGTGATTTTGACCAGGGATGGCAGGGAATTGAGTACAAACTTAATACAGTAGGTTCTTCCCGTGGAGATTATCCGTTCGTTACAGTTACATTGGGACTTGGAACCGGACAGTTTGAGAAGATGTGTAATATTTCTCTTCTGGAGGTACACAAAGGCGGACAGGGTAAGAAGGGGCACAAGAAACCGGTACTGTTCCCGAAGATCGTATTTCTTTATGATGAAAATCTTCATGGACCTGGAAAATCATGTGAAGATATTTTTGAAGCAGGTGTGGATTGTTCAGCAAAGACGATGTATCCGGACTGGCTGTCTCTGACAGGCAAGGGTTATATCGCCAGCATGTATAAACAGTATGGCAAAGTTATCAGCCCAATGGGGTGCCGTGCATTCTTAAGTCCGTGGTATGAACGCGGCGGTATGTATCCGGCAGATGATAAAGATACACCGGTATTTGTCGGACGTTTCAATATCGGTGCAGTCAGCCTTCATCTTCCAATGATCCTGGCGAAAGCAAGAGCCGAGAGCAGAGATTTCTATGAGGTGCTGGATTTCTATCTGCAGATGATCCGTAATCTGCATATCCGTACTTATGAATACCTGGGACAGATGCGTGCTTCCACGAACCCACTGGCATACTGCGAGGGCGGTTTCTATGGCGGTCATCTGAAACCAAATGAAAAGATCGGCAAGCTTCTGAAGCCAATGACAGCTTCTTTTGGTATTACAGCACTGAATGAACTGCAGGAGCTTTATAATGGTAAGTCAATCCGTGAAGATGGACAGTTTGCCCTGGAAGTTCTGAAATACATCAATGATAAAGTAAACCAGTTTAAGCAGGAAGATGGATATCTGTATGCAATCTACGGTACACCGGCAGAGAGTCTCTGCGGTCTGCAGGTAGAACAGTTCCGTAAGATGTACGGAATTGTTGAGGGTGTTTCTGACAGACCGTATGTCAGCAACAGCTTCCACTGCCATGTAACAGAGGATGTAACTCCGATTGAGAAACAGGATCTGGAGGGACGATTCTGGGAACTCTGTAATGGTGGTAAGATCCAGTATGTACGTTATCCGATTGGCTATAATAAAGAAGCCATCCGTACTCTGATCCGCAGAGCAATGAATCTGGGATATTATGAAGGTGTCAATCTTTCTCTGGCATACTGTGATGACTGCGGTCACCAGGAACTGGAGATGGATGTGTGTCCGGTATGCGGTTCCCATAACCTGACCAAGATCGACCGAATGAATGGATATCTTTCCTACAGCCGTGTCCATGGTGATACACGACTGAACGAAGCAAAGATGGCAGAGATTGCAGAACGTAAATCAATGTAAATCAGAAAAATAATAAAACAGCCGGTACATCATAGTGTACCGGCAATTTTTTGCAGAATTATTATTTTTTCTTCGGTGTAACTGGCGGCAATTCGCAATTATATGCGATTCCGAGTGGAGTTACAAGAAGTGGATGAACCGGACGATATACCGGTAATTTCAGCTTCTTCTCGAATACATTTGTGAATTCCCTGAAGCTTGCGGAGCCACCTACAACATAAACTGCAGGCACCTGATAACCATTGAGAAATTTCTCAGTGATGGTTGCCATTTTCTCTATGGTAGCCTTGACGACCGGGAAAATTTCATCCTCTTTCTCAGGAGTAGTCTTGAGAACTTCAGCTTCTTCGTAAGGAATCTTATAATGCCCGGCAACTGTCATGGTCATATGACTTCCGCCGGTTGCTTCATCATCGGTGTAGATGACTTTGCCATCTTTGAGGATGCTGATACCGGTTGTGCCGCCGCCGACATCCACAACTGCACCGTCTGTGATCTTGAGGACAGCAGCGGCAGCAGTCGGCTCATCTACGATATTCATCACTTCGAATCCGGCACCTTCCAGTACATAGCCGATGCTTTTGACACTGCCTTCGGAAACTCCCGGAGGGATGGCAGCAGCAGCATAGGGGAGCTCGGTGCCAAGTTTTTCCTCGAGCTCTGCTTTCAGCTTTGTGACAAGCTGAACGGATTCATAATAGTTTACGATCACACCGTCACGAATTGCATGAGAAGGTGCGGAGACACCTGCAATCGGTCTGTTTGTGCTGTCAACAACCGCAAGGACCGTATTGGCAGTACCGAGATCCACACCGACCTTCAGACGGCCTCTGAATTTCTTGCATTCTCCGGTTCGTACCAGTTCTGCAAAATTCGATAAAGTTCTGTTTTTTATTTCCATTTAAGAATGCTCCAATTATTTAATGATAGTACCGGTCTTTTCTTTGTAGCCATCTTTTGCATGAGCAATATCTGTGATGATGGTGCGATGTCCATTGCCTTTTTCTGCAAATGCGACCGCAGCTTCGATCTTTGGAAGCATGGAGCCTGCTGTAAACTGATTCTCATCGATGTATTTGCGGGCATCAGCTACAGAAACAGTGTCCAGATAAGTTTCTTTGTCAGTATCTTTATTCAGGCTGACTTTCTCAACGCTGGTGAGGATCAGAAGCGTATCTGCATTTAATTCCTCTGCGAGAAGCTCACTTGCAAAGTCTTTTTCAATGATAGCACTTGCACCATGGAGATCGATTCCCTGTTCCATGACCGGGATTCCGCCGCCACCGGCTGCGATCACGACCTGTCCTGCATCTGCAAGAGTACGGATCGTTTCAAGTTCCACGATTTTCTGTGGCTTCGGGGCTGCAAGGATTCTGCGATATTCGCCATTTCCAACTTCTGTAACAAAGTTTCCCTTGTCCTCCTCTGCTTCTGCCTCTTCAGAAGTAAGAATACGTCCAATGATTTTCTCTGGTTCCCCGAAAGCTTCATCATAAGGATCGATCACAACCTGGGTGAGAATCGTTGCGACCGGTTTGTAGATTCCTCTGGAGATCAGTTCTGCACGGATTGCATTCTGAAGATCATATCCGATATATCCCTGACTCATGGCAGAACATACAGACATTGGCGCAAAGGTATAATCAGGATGTGCCTTACCGAATTCATTCATAGCTGTATGGATCATGCCGACCTGAGGTCCGTTGCTGTGGGAGATGACAACGTGTGCACCATCTTCTACAAGATCTGCAATGGCTTTTGCAGCGGCCTTGGTAGCCTGTTTCTGTTCTGGAAGAGTTGCGCCCAGGGCTTTGTGACCAAGAGCAACAACGACAGTTTTTTCGCTCATATGGATTCCTCGTTTCTTTTCAATTTGTCTGTAAAACAATCTAATTCTTATTATAAAAGAATGAGAATGGAATTGCAATAAAAAGATAAAATGTGGTAAAAAGACAGACTATAAAAGGGTGATTGTTATAAAAAGATAGAAACTGAAAGTTTGACGTGCTATAATGAGAAAACACAAGGAGGGTGAAGACATGAACTATACGATCAGCAATGAGAAACTTACACTGGTGGTTTCTTCCAAGGGGGGAGAATTTCAGTCTGTCAAAGATGCAGAAGGACAGGAATACCTGTGGCAGGGAGATGCTGCAACATGGACAGACAGAGGGCCGAATCTATTTCCCTATATCGGTCGAATGACAGAAAAAAGCTATAAATACCAGGATACCGTTTATCATATGGATATTCACGGATTTCTTCCGTATGATGAGATGGAGCTTGTTGAGCAGAAAGCAGATTCCCTGACGCTGCGCCTTGTAAGCTCACCGGAAACAAGAAAACAGTATCCTTTTGAGTTTACACTTGATATCACATGGAAACTTGAAGGAGAAAAAATCACAATTACATATCAGGTAAAGAATACCGATGATAAGAAGATGTATTTCGGTATCGGCGGACATCCGGGATTCCAGATTCCGATTGAGAAGAATCTGAAATTTGAGGATTACAGGATTGATTTTGGCGAAGATTCCAAACCACGCAGGATTCTTTTTTCGGAGGACTGTTTCGTACTGGAGGAGGATGAGGCTTTTGCATTGGAAGAAGGCCGTTATCTGAATCTGGAGCATAATCTGTTCGATGATGATGCGATCGTGTTGAAAGAAATGCCGAGGGAAGTAACACTTGAAAGTGCAAAAGGCAGCAAAAAGATCACAGTCGCATTTCCGGATATGGATTATCTTGGAATCTGGCACTGGCCACATGTAGAAGTAGATTATGTCTGCATTGAACCTTGGAGTTCGCTTCCTTCACGCAAAAATGTAGTCGAGGATCTGGAAAAACAGGCAGATCTGCTTTCGCTTGAAAGTGGACAGGAATATACCAATACATGGAGTATTACGATCAAAGAAAAATAATACTCCATGTATTTAATGGCCGGGGATCTTGCCCTGGCATCATATCATGATTTGAAGGGGAAAATGATCATGCAGGTAAACATGAAAAAAGGAAATGGCAAGAACAGCATAACATCCAAACAGTTCAACAGAGGACTGATCTTTCAGTTGATCGCTACGGGAACCTGTAATACGAGAATTGAACTTTCGAGGAGGACTGGCCTTGCCAAAACCACAGTGACCAATATTGTGGCAGAGTTCATGGAGAAGGGAATTGTAAAGGAATGTGAGGAAGAGCTTACAGAAGTCTGCGGCAGGAATCCGATCATTCTCAAAGTTGCTGATCAGGCCCCGAAGATCATAGGAATTCTTGTTTTCCGAACAAATATCCAGGCTGTACTCTGCAGCCTGGACATGCAGATATTCCGCACAGAGACCATAGAATTTGGCGAGCTGACAGGGGATATTCTGATTCAGAATGCTTTTGAACTGATTGACCAGATGATGGAAGAGGAGAAAAATATTCTGGGAATTGGCATTGCTTCTATCGGGCCGGTAGATATCCGCAACGGAATTATTCTGAATCCACCGCGATTTTATGGAGTTAAGCATGTCCCGATCAAAGAAGCAATCCAGAAGAAATATAATCTTCCGGTTTATTTTGATCATGATAACAATTGTGCAGCACTGGCAGAAAAACTGTTTGGAATCGGCAAGGCGGAACAGGATTTCCTTCTTCTTGCTGTATCCAATGGTATTGGTTCCGGCTTTGTATGTGGAGGAGAGGTTTTTCACAGTCACAGAGGATTTGAAACAGAGCTTGGTCATGTCAGCATTAACTGTAAAGGACTGCAGTGTTCCTGCGGAAACAGAGGTTGTCTGGAAATGTATGCGAGTAGTTATGTGGTCAGAGAAAAACTGAAAAAAATAACTGGGCTGAATCTGCCTTATGCGGATTACTTTAAGATTCATGACAGACCGGAAGTTGAGGATATTCTGGAAGAAATGATTCAGGATATCAGTGCAGGACTGGTAAGCATTATCAATATGCTCCAGCCGGAGATGATCGTACTTGGATATGATGGAATAGATTGGCCGGAGGATTACGTAAAGAAACTGGAGGTACTGATCAATGACCGTAAGATCGCACAGGATGGATGGAATATTCCGGTCAAGAAGGCTTATTTCGGCAAGCAGGCACAGCTGGTCGGTGCGGCAGCTTTGGTAGTAAACAGTATTTTCAAGGGGGAATTACAGTTTTTTGTGTAAATTTTTCTTTTCAGCGGAAGATTCCGTGAGCGGACTTCGAAGCGTAGAAGAAGTAAAAGAACTTTATAAGAAATATTCGGTAAAATAAAAAGATGCAACGAACGTATAAAAACAATACATAAACCATATTTTATCCCCCTGTTCCGTGAAATATGAATTTGCTATAATATAAAAAATGGTATTTCTAAAATTGGAGGAACTGAGGATGAAATCAATTTTATGTTATGGGGATTCGAATACATATGGACTCATGCCGGACAGCCCGGACCGTTATCCTAGGGATGTAAGATGGACAGGAATTTTGCAGAAAAAGCTTGGTGAGGATTATTATGTAATAGAAGAAGGACTTTCAGGAAGAACGACGTTGTGGGATGATCCGATTGAGGAACATAAAAATGGCAAAAAATATCTGCTGCCTTGTCTTGACAGCCATAAGCCGGTCGATCTGGTGATTCTTATGCTGGGGACAAATGATCTCAAAACAAGATTTTCATTAACTCCTTTTGATATTGGAGCGTCTGTTGAAAATCTGGTTAAAGTGCTTTTAAAATCTGATGCAGGAATAGACTACCAGCCACCAAAGGTTCTGCTGGTGACACCTGTTCCAATTCATAGTGTAGGACGGGATGATCTGGATCACATGTTCTTTGATGTGGAAGAGAGAAGTCAGGCACTGGCACATTATTATGAAGAAGTTGCAAATCGGTATCAGATAGAGTATCTTAATCCGGGAAGTGCAATAGAGACAAATGAACTCGACGGAATCCACTATTCAGCAAAGGGACATGCAGCCATGGCTGAATTGATGGAAAAAAAGGTAAGAGAAATCCTGGAATAAATTGTTGTTAGAAGCAATGCTGCCTGCTCTGATATCAGATATCAGGGCGGGCTTTTTATATCAGAAAAGGAGGAACGGTTGATGAAAGCAGCATATTTAAAGGCGAAATATCAGTTTGAAGTCAGAGATGTAGAGTTAAGAGAACCTGACAGAAACGAGGTGGAAGTCGCTGTCAAAGCTTGTGGTTTCTGTGGGCATGATAATATTCTGGCAAATTATGCAGCAACTGAGTGGGAGCCGTTTGGTCATGAATTTGCAGGAGTTATAACAAAAATAGGAGCAGATGTACGGAATGTTGCGGTAGGTGATCGTGTGGCAATCGAAACTTCAACATTTAATCCATATTCAGATGCTGCTCTGAATGGAAGACCGGATCTCTGTACAGAGTGTACGGATTATATGAAACGTAAAGAAGGAGATACCATGGGATTTGCAGAGAGAACGATTGTACCTGCAAACCTGGTTGTAAATATCCGAGATCTTTCTTTTGAGGAAGCGTGTATCCTGGAACCAATGGGAGTTGCAGCAGACCTTATCCTGACAGCAGATATTCATCTGAATGATGATGTTCTTCTTCTGGGTGCAGGTCCGATCGGACTTATGGCAATGCAGATGGCCAAGAAGAGTGGTGCACGCCATATATATGTAGCACAGCATTCCGGAAGTAAAGCGCGTGTAGATCTGGCCTGCAAATTTGGTGCTGATGATGTGATCTTTACAGATAAAGAAAATCTTGAAAAATATCCATTCCCACGAGGTGGCGTGGATAAAGTTCTTGTAACTTCACCGCCGAGTACGATTGACCTTGCAACAAGAGTTACCAACCCGGGAGGCAAAGTTGCATTTCTTGGAATCGGATATGGCGACAGGGCAAAGGCAACGTTTGATTCAAATATTGTACATCTCAGAAAAATTTCCATTATCGGATCCAATGCGATCCCGGCATTGTATTTCCCAAGATGTATCGATCTTCTGGAAGCAGGTATGGTCGATGTGAAATCACTGATCTCGCATCGATTCAAACTGGAGGATCTTCCAACAGCAATGGCTCAGTATCTTGCGGAGAAAGATAAAGCGGTTAAAGCGATTATGGTGAACGAATAGAAGGCGCCCTTGTACTGATTGCTGTACTTTTTAACACTTTACAGACGAGGAAAACGGAATAGTATTATATAAAATAACAAATAACGGGTGATGGAATTACGATAATTTATACAAAATAAATAATTTACCATCTCAAAACAATATTTTGCCCCCCTTTTTTGCACAAACACCTCTGTGTATAATAAATACATAAACAAGAGAGAGAAGTATTTCGGAAAGCAGGGTGAAGATATGGGAGATGTAATTGTTTCCATGGAACACATTACGAAAGAGTTTCCGGGTGTTAAGGCACTTGATGATGTTAAATTTAATCTTCGTGCCGGTGAGGTTATGGCACTGTTAGGTGAAAACGGTGCAGGTAAATCAACACTGATGAAAATCTTAAGTGGTGTATATTCTCTGGATCAGGGAAGTTTGAAGATATTTGGTAAAGATTATGAATCACTTACACCGAGCTCGGCGCGAGAGGCCGGAGTTGCGATTATCCATCAGGAACTGAATATGTGTAAGGATCTTACAGTAGCACAGAATATGTTCCTTGGACGAGAAGAACGTAAGGGCTTCGTGTTAAATAACTCCAATATGGAAGATATCGCAAGAAAATATCTTGGAGAACTTGGAGTAGATATCAGTCCGGATGAGATCGTTGGAGAACTTCCGGTTTCCAAACAGCAGATGATTGAGATTGCAAAAGCACTTTCAATCAATGCAAAAATCCTGATCATGGATGAGCCTACATCGGCACTTACATCCCGTGAGATCGATGAACTGTTTAATATTATCCGTAAGCTGAAAAGCCAGGGATGCGGAATCGTATATATTTCACATCGTCTGGAAGAGCTTGCACATATTACAGACAGAGTTACGATCATGCGAGATGGTCACTACATAACAGAAGGTAATTTCACAGACTTTACAATGGATGAGATCATTGCCAACATGGTTGGCCGTGAGATCAAAGAGAAATTCCCTCATGTTGAGTGCGAGAAAGGCAAGAAAGTATTCGAGGTCAAGAACCTGAACGCAGGACGCCTGGTAAGAGATATCAATTTCTCGCTGTATGAAGGTGAGATCGTTGGATTTGCCGGACTTATGGGTGCCGGACGTACAGAAACAACAAGAGCTATCTTCGGTGTTGATCCGAAAGAATCAGGAACACTGATCCTGGATGGTAAAGAAATTACGATCAACAATCCGATGGATGCTATCAAAGCAGGTGTTGTACTTGCTCCGGAAGACAGAAAGAAAGACGGATTATGTACAAAACTCAGTATCCGTCATAATATTGCACTTCCAAACCTTGATCTTATCTGTGGAAAAGGCGGAGTGATCAATACAAAAGTTGAAGAAGAACTCTGTGACAAGGCTGTAGCAGACCTCACGATCAAAACTCCGAATCTGGATGTTGATGCCGGAACGTTATCCGGTGGTAATCAGCAGAAGGTCGTTGTTGGTAAATGGCTGGCGAGAAATTCAAGAGTTGTAATTTTTGATGAGCCTACAAGAGGTATTGATGTAGGTGCCAAGGTTGAGATTTATCAGCTGATGAATCAGCTGAAAAAGCAGGGAATCGCTGTTATGTTTGTTTCCTCCGAGATGCCGGAGGTTATGGGTGTGGCAGACCGGATCATCGTTATGTGTGACGGACGTATTACCGGTGAGGTAATGGCAAAAGAAACCACACAGAATGACATTCTGAAATATGCAACATCCTTTGAGAATAAACTTGGATCTCAAAGCCAGAACAACAAGGAGGAATAATCATGAAGAAAAAAAGTGGCTTTTCAAAAATTTTGGGGGCGAAGGGTGCCGGCACGGTAGTAACCGCCTTCATAGGATTAATTATTATTTATATAGCATTTGGTATTCTGAACCCGAAGGTGTTTTCACTTCTTAATATCCAGAACCTTCTTCGTTCAATGTCAAAATATCTGCTGATCGGTATCGGACAGAGTTTTGTAATGATCACAGGTAATATTGACCTGTCGATCGGTTCTGTTGTTGGTATGAGTGCTATGATCTCAGCAACCATGATGACAAAGGGAATGAACCCGGTTGTTGCAATTCTCGTAACAATTATTCTGGCACTGGTAGTAGGTGTTGTGAACGGATATCTGGTTGGTAAATTTAAACTTCCGCCATTTATCGCAACACTGGGAACCATGTTTGTAGCTCGTGGTATTGCTTACATCGTAAATAATAACAGAAATACTGACAACATCGCATCCGGAATCGGTAAAGAGGCCGGAGACAGATTCCAGAATATTTTCTATTATGGAAAAACAGCAGGAATCTTTAATACATTCTGGATTGCACTTATTGTTTTCCTTATTTTCTGGTTTTTCCTTGCAAGAACCAGATCCGGACGTCACATTTATGCAATCGGTTCTAACGTAGATGCAGCAAGACTTTCTGGTGTAGATGTAGTTAAGACAACAACAAAAGCTTACATGGTAAGTGGTTTCTGTTCCGCAGTCGTTGGATTTGTTCTTTGTGCACAGGCTGGTATGGGTAACATGGATGCAGGTAATATGTACGAAATGTACGGTGTTGCAGCAGGTGTTATCGGTGGTGTATCACCACTTGGCGGATCCGGTATCCTTCTTGGAACATTCGCAGGTGCAGGTGTATGGCAGACACTTGAAAATGGTCTGAACCTTATTCATGCACAGGTTGGCTTCCAGCGTATCATCATCGGTGTGATCGTTGTTGGTGCAGTTCTTCTTGATGTAGTTGTCCGCAGCGGTAACTTCAAAAAGAAAAAGAAATAAATTTGAATGAATCTTGATATTATATTTTGATAAAATAACACAGGAATATAAAGCAAAGAGCTTTATAATATATTAAGGGAGGTTTTTACCATGAAGAAAAAAATTTTAGCAGCAGTATGTTGTGCATCTATGATCGGATGCCTCGCAGCAACACCAGTATTAGCAGATGAGACAGTTAAGGCTGACGGAGATTACAAAATTGCACTTATCACAATGGACTCTGTAGACCAGCATTGGGTATCTCTGAAAGAGGGTGCAGAGGAAGAAGCAAAAGCTGATGGTGTTACCGTTGACTTCATGGCACCGGACGTAAAAGACGATGCAAAACAGATCGAATGTATCAACAATGCAGTAGCTGGTGGATATGATGCTATCCTTGTAGCAGCTAATAGTGAAGATGCAGTTTCCGGTGCTCTTCAGGAAGCAGTTGATGCAGGAATCAAGATTGTTTATGTTGATTCTCCTGCAAACGTAGAAGCAGAAGCTACATTCTCCACAGATAACAAAGCTGCTGGTAAAACAGCTGGTGAAGAAATGATCAAAGCTCTGGAAGACAAAGGAATTAAAGATGGAAGCATCGGTATCGTAAATATTAATACTTCCACAAATTCTACTATCCAGCGTGAAGAAGGATTCAGAGAAGCTCTTGAAGGAACAGATTATGAACTTCTTGAAACACAGTACTGTGAAGGTGATGCTGCAAAAGCTCAGACAATAGCTGAGAACTATATCACAGAAGGTGTTGTAGGTATCTTTGGTGCAAACGAAGGTGCTGCTACTGGTACTGGTAATGCAATCAAAGCATCCGGAAGCGACGAAATTGTCGGTGTTGGTTTTGATAAATCTGATACACTGAAAGGTCTTATCGAAGATGGATATCTTGTATGCACAATGGCTCAGAACCCGGATCAGATGGGTAAACTTGGTGTTCAGGCTTGCATCAAAGCTCTCAATGGCGAAGATCTTGGCGGCGAAGTAACAGATACAGGTGTATCCGTACTTACAAAAGAAGCTCTTGCAGAAGACGGTGCTGAAGAAACAGAAGAAGCAGCTGACACAGAAGAAGCTGATGATGCTGAAGAAACAGAAGAAGCAGCTGAATAATTATCAGACCTGATTATATGTAATAAGTGAATATAGGCCGTCGGTTTTTTCCGACGGCCTGTTTCAGGATTAATGAGACTTAATAAGGAGACAGAGGACATGAAAAGATCAGAAATTAACAAAGCTTTAAAAGAACTGGAAAAAATGATTGCAGATCATCAGTATTATCTTCCGAAATTTGCAAATTTCACACCGGAAGAATGGAAAACAAAAGGCCATGAATTTGATGAGATCCGTGATAACATGCTTGGATGGGATATTACCGACTATGGCATGGGAGATTTTGATAAATATGGATTTTCCCTGTTTACTATTCGTAACGGAAATATTAAAATGAAAGATAAATATAAGAAACCGTATGCAGAGAAATTCCTTTATCTGAAAGAAGGACAGTATGCGCTGAATCATTTCCACTGGTATAAGATGGAAGACATCATCAACAGAGGCGGCGGAAATATTCTGATCCGTGTATATAATTCCCTTCCGGATGAAGAAATCGATAAAGAAGGCGATGTTACCGTACATATCGATGGAGAAGTTCAGGTCGTTCCGGCTGGTACACAGGTAAAACTGGAACCAGGTATGAGCATTACGATCATGCAGGGAATGTATCATGACTTTGAAGTAGAACCAGGAACAGGCCCTGTACTGATTGGTGAAGTAAGCCAGTGTAATGACGACAATATTGATAACCGCTTTAATCCACCAGCAGGAAGATTTCCTGAGATCGAAGAGGATGAGCCACCATATCGTCTGCTCTGCAACGAATATCCGGAAGCTTCAGAAAAATAAGAATGTTTGTGAGATGACGCCGGAAGTATATTCCGGCGTTATTTAATATATGGCAGAAAGAGGTAGTTATGGTCAAACTCGTAGTAGCAGATGACGAAGAACGTGTATGCAGACTGATCGTGGCACTTGGCAATTGGGAAGAACTTGGAATTAAGGTGGTTGGTACTGCTGCAAATGGAATCCAGGCACTGGAACTTATTCGTAAAGAAAAAACAGATATTTTAATCACAGATATCAGAATGCCGGGCCTAAACGGACTGGAACTGATCGAGAAAGTTCGGGAAATATCACCGGATATAAAAATTATGATCATCAGTGGTTATGCGAATTTTGAGTATGCCCAGAATGCACTGAAACAGGGAGTGAGTGACTATCTCCTGAAGCCGATCAACAAAGATGCACTCAATGAATCACTGGCCAAAATGGTACATCAGATAGAAACTGAGAGAAGAACAGATATGGCGTTTCAGGATATCCAGAATGAACGGCGGGAAGAACTTATCAAGCTCAGAAATATGCTCCTTCATGATCTGTGTCATGACAGATCTCTTGGACTGTCGGAAGATATTCTGCGAGAGAAATATTATCTGAATGTACAGCCGGGGCTGTATCAGGTCCTTGCGATCAAGCAGGATGCTGAAGGAAACGACAGCAAAGAGGATACCATAGAACTGATCTGGCATAAGATGGAAGAAATCCTGCAAAGAGAGATCACCAAAGAATGCTATGATTTTGTAACGGCTATTGAAGGGGAATATCTCTACGGACTTATGAATTATCCTGCCAGAAACAGTGAGAAAATCCGTAAGATAGTGCGCAGCTGCTTTAATCAGATGCTTGCAAGAAACGATTATCTTGGAAAAACACAGCTTTCACTGGGCCTTGGTTCCTCTGTTAAAGAGGCAGAGAACATTAAGGGTTCTTTTGTGATTGCAAATCGTTCACTTGCTGAACGATTACTTGAGGGAAACAGCAAGATGCTGGAGGCGGATGCTTCCAATGGTGTTCTCTATGAGAAAAAACTGGTGGATAAATTCACCAGAAATCTGGGAAGTGCGCTCCAGACACTGGATGTAGAAGAAATCAGAAATACGATAAATGTTATATATAATGAAACAATGGAAACACCGGGGGTTCATGGCTGGGAGATCCTTGAAATGATAAGGCAGTGTGGAAGTATTTTTATCATGCGGCTTGATGTACCGGATAAGGCGGAACTTCAGAAGGAATTTGATAACAAATGTGATAATTGTGTAACTGTAAATGCATTGTTTACCTGTCTGCTTGATTTCATGCTCACCAAAGTAAACCAGATGATCGCACTTCGTGAAGAGGATTCTGTGAGACCGGTACGACTGGCGAAGCAGTATATCCACAATCATTATCAGGAGCAGATCACCCTGGAAGAAGTCAGTGATTATGTAGGACTGACTCCGGCATATTTCAGCGTGATGTTTAAGAAGGAAACAGAGATTGGATTTGCCAAATATCTGATCAACGAAAGGATTGAAGGTGCAAAGGATCTTTTGCGAGAATCTACATTGTCGGTTGCAGACATATGCAGAAAGGTTGGCTATAATGATCCGAAGCATTTTACGAGGCTTTTTGAAAAAAATGTCGGTGTGAAGCCCGCGGTATACAGGAAACTGTATGGATGATGAAATGATCTGGATGGATCAGGATGACTGAAATATTTGGAATGACTGAGATGGTGATAACATGAAGAAATATAAAGAAAAATTCCGATATCTGGATGCAAGGCTGAAAATATCTTTTGTTGTGGTTTGCATTCTCTCTTTTCTGCTTGTTCTGTGTCTGGACAGGGAGTGGATCTTTCCAGAGGGATTCTGGAAGATAGCTATGATTTTTCTTCCATTACTGTTAGTGGGATTTACATATCTGTGGATTTGGAAACCATACAGAAGGCTGACCAATCAGGTGCAGCGTTTTTCAGATGGCTATATATCGCTGGCAGATCTGACCGATGTAGAGGTTGCCATTTCACCGGAATTTGAACGTATGGCACGTCATATGAACAAGATCGTTACGGCAACGAGAACATTGGATATGTCGAAGCGGCAGGCACAGTACAGGGCACTGCAGAACCAGATCAATCCACATTTCCTTTATAATACATTGGAAGGGATTCGTAGTGAGGCGATCATGGCAGGACTTGATAATCTGGCAGATATGACAGAAGCACTTGCAATCTTCTTCCGTTATACCATCAGTAAGGTAGAGAATCTTGTTACAGTTGAAGAAGAACTGGAAAACTGTGCAACGTATTTTAAGATTCAGCAGTATCGTTTTGGCAGCAGAATCCATCTGGAAATCGAACAGGATGAAGAAGACTGGGATGACATTCTTCACTGCATGATCCCGAAGCTGACTTTGCAGCCGATTCTTGAGAACAGTATCATTCATGGAATCGAGCTCAAACTGGATGAGGGAAAAGTTACGATTTCCATATCCAGAACGAAATCTCGTCTTCTGATCAAAGTTTCGGATGATGGCGTTGGAATGAATCGTGAGACACTGGATAAACTGAATGCAAAACTGGGTTCCAAGGAAGAAGAGGTAAAGAATTATACGCAGCCGGAAAAAGGCGGCGTGGCACTTGTCAATGTAAACAATCGTATTCATCTTATTTTTGGAGAGGAATATGGAATGCATGTATATTCGCTTGAAAATATGGGAACCAGTGTGGAATTATCCATTCCGGTCATTTATAATGAAAATGAACTGAAAAAGAAGGATAAATAATGAAAAAAGAAATTCTTCGTTTGCAGGATGTTACATACAAAAAACAGAATACGATTATTTTTCGAAATATGACTTTTAATATACTGAAGGGTGATATCATGGGGATTATTCCGATGAATTCCTATGGGATGGATGAGCTCCTGGATGTGATTGTTAATAACCTTCCATTGTATTACGGATATGTTTATTATCAGGATAAGTGCGTAAACTCATGGAAAGAGGAGAAGCACAGTCGCAACAGAATATGCCTGATTGACAGTGAGACTTCGCTGGTTAATGGTCTTGATGTTCTGACCAATGTATTCACTCTTCGTACAGGATTTGGACAGGAAATATTGAATGAAAAAATGCTGGCTATGCAGCTGCAGCCATTTATTGATGAACTTGGAGTTTCTATTGATCCATTTATGTCTGTGGAAAAGCTTTCTGCCTATAAAAGAGTTATGGTAGAGCTTCTTCGAGCTATCGTAGCAGGATATCATCTTATCATTATCCGGGAGATCAGCACTGTTATCAGTGAAGATGAGCTTGAAAAACTGTTTGACACCATGCGGTATTACACAGGTAAAGGATTTACTTTCCTTTATGTATCGTATCACTTTGAGGAAATACAGCAGGTATGTACCAGAGCAATTCTGATGTCGGAGGGAAGTATTAATCTGATATTTGATAAAGAACAGATAAAAAAAGGGATCAGTGAAGATAATTATATTGATTATTATAATCATGTAAGCCAGCGTCTTCTGTACAGAGCACGTGGAAATGTTCCTACAGCGGAGTCACGGAAAGAAGTTCTTTATGTACGTGATATGTCAGGTAAATACCTGGAGCACTTTCAATTCAGTGTCTATAAAGGCGAATGCCTGGTAATTCAGAGTCTGGATACCAGGATGTATAATGAATTTTTGGAGATACTGGAAAAGGAAGGCGGGTTCAAAGATGTTGACATGCTTGTCGAGGGTAAAAAAGTATCAGATTACCGGACAAGAAAAATCGCATTTATGAAAGAAGAGGCAACCCAGACGATGCTTTTTGATGACCTGACAGTACGGGATAATATTTGCATAGGTCTTGATAGAAAAGCACCGAACATCTGGCTTAAGAAGAGAATCCAGAAATCTGTCCAGGAAGAGTATTATCGTATTTTCGGGGAAGATATCTTTGACTGTTATATAAATGAACTGAGTGATGAACAGAAGACCAGAGTAATTTATATGCGAATTCTTCTGGAAAAACCTGAAGTGGTATTTATGGTACAACCGTTTAAACATGCCGGTACACCACACAGGATGCAGGTGTGGGAATTACAGACACTTCTTCTTGAGAGAGGGATTTCTATTGTGATCCTGGCGATGAATATGTCGGATTCACTGACAATTGCGGACAGGGTAATACGAATCAGCCGTGTGGACGGCAAAATGGTAACAAAAGAGTTTACATACAGCCAGTTTGCAGAACTTCCAATGTCTCTGCCGTGGGTGGGCTTTTTTGACGAGTTGAAGAACAGCAAGGAGGAACTATAAGGAATGGAAGTAATTGCGGGAATTGATATCGGAGGAACCAAATGTGCGGTTTCCTTTATCCATATGAACGGGGATGAGGTAGAGTTTTTGTCAAAGGAAAAAAGACCTACGGATGAACCACATCCGGATGAGATGGTGCAGTCGTTTGTGGATGAGATTGCAGAAAAACTGAATGATCATCCGGACTGGGAGCTTGTTTCCATCGGAATTTCCTGTGGCGGTCCGTTGGACGAAGAGAAGGGACTGATCTTATGTCCGCCAAACCTTCCGCACTGGGATCATACAGATCTTTTTACACCGCTAAAGGCAAAGTTTGGAGATGTGCCGATCATGCTGCAGAATGATGCAAACGCATGTGCACTGGCAGAGTGGCAGCTTGGCGCCGGAAAAGGATGCAGAAATATGATTTTCCTTACATTTGGTACCGGCCTTGGAGCAGGACTGATTCTGAATGGTGAATTATACAGTGGTACCAATGGTATGGCGGGAGAAGCAGGACATATACGTCTGGCAGAGGATGGACCGGTAGGCTATGGCAAGGCAGGGTCTTTTGAGGGATTTTGCAGTGGTGGCGGAATTGCACAGCTGGGTCAGGTGATGGCTGAGGAAGCCCTCGACCGTGAGGAAATTCCTTCATTTTGTCAAAGCAAAGGAGAACTATTTAAAGTTAATGCCAGAACTATAGCAGAGGCTGCCGAAAAAGGGGATCCTCTGGCACTGAAGATATATGATATTGTTGCGGACAGACTGGGACAGGGACTGGCAATACTGGTAGATCTTTTAAATCCTGAAAAGATTGTGATTGGAAGCATATTCCTGAGACAGGAGAAGCTTTTAAGAACGAGAATGGAAAAAATCCTTAACAAAGAGGCTCTTGAGCATTCATTGTCAGTAGTGGAAGTGGTCCCGGCAGGACTTGGAGAGAAGCTTGGCGATTATGCCGCAGTTTCAGTTGGACTGCGGGCGTATCAGAAAAAACAGGAGAGATAATACGATGAATGAATTAGAAAGACTTATGAAAAGATATCCTCAACTCGCAGGATGTCGTGAAACAATTACAGAGGCATATCAGATGCTGGAAGAATCTTTCAGAAAAGGTGGTAAACTGTTGATCTGCGGAAATGGCGGAAGTGCAGCAGACAGTGATCATATTGTAGGAGAGCTTATGAAAGGTTTCAAAAAACAGCGTCCGGTGCCAGTTGAGATGAGAGCTAAACTGGGAGATCTGGCAGATCATTTACAGGAAGCACTTCCGGCAATCGCACTTACCGGGCATCCGGCGTTATCTACTGCGTTTCTTAACGATGTGGCACCGGATATGGTTTTTGCGCAGCAGGTTTATGGATATGGAAATGAAAATGATGTGCTGCTTGCAATCACAACATCCGGTAATTCAGGAAATGTTTTGCATGCGGTAAAAGTGGCACAGGCTAAAAATATGAAGACGATCGGTCTTACGGGACCGAAAGGCGGTAAGCTTAAAGAAGCAGCAGATACTTGTATCTGCGTTCCGGGAAGCTGTACAGCGGATATTCAGGAACTGCACCTCCCTGTGTATCATGCACTGTGTGCAATGCTGGAAGAGAGGTTTTTTGAGTAAAAGGATTTAAAATATTTTATTAGATAATAGTATAATTTGTTTACATGCAAAAAGGCACAACTGACAGAGAATAATCTGTGGGTTGCGCCTTTTTTATTATGTTTATTAAAGAAATTAAAGAACAGTGTAAGCTCCGTCGATAAGGATATCAGCACCGGTTGTGTATCCGGCAGATTCACTGCAGAGCCAGATAATTGCACCACAGAGTTCTTCAGGTTTAGCCATGCGATGCATCGGGAACATTGGCTGCCATGCTGCCATAAGTTCTGGTTCAACGAAGTCAGGATCTACAGACATTGGAGTTGCGACATATCCCGGGCTGACAGAATTAACACGAATATTTTTGTCAATCCATTCAATTGCAAGACTCTTGGTCATGTGGATAACGCCTGCTTTGGATGCATTATATGCTGCCTGGCACTGAGGAACATTTACAATGTGTCCGGACATGGATGCAATGTTAACCATACTTCCTTTGAAGTTATTTTCAATCATAACACGAGCTGCTTCGCGGCATACGATATATTCACCGGTAAGGTTAATGTCCAGACATTCTCTCCATTCTTCAACAGTTGCCTCAAAAGCGTCTTTATGGTAGCAGACACCTGCATTATTGACAACAATATCAAGTCGTCCATAGACTTCCATAATCTTTTCCATGCCTTTTCGTACACTGGATTCGTCTGTGGCATCGGCAATGATATCAAGAGCTTTTCCGCCTTCAGATTCAATCAGTTTTACTGTTTCTCCGGCACCGGAACGGGAAAAGATAGCAATATCAGCTCCGCAACGAGCAAGCTCGCGGCAGATTACCTGCCCAATACCACGTCCACCACCTGTTACAAGTGCAACTTTGCCTTCAAGTGAAAATAAATCTTGTAAATAATTGTTTTTCATACTTATACCTCTTTGTTGTTAATATTAATTATTCAGCCTCGGTTTCTGTATCTTCTGCTGTATCATTTGCTTCTTCTGTATCTTCTTCGTCAGAGTCATTAGACTGCTCATCAAGAATAGATTTTGCACTACCAGCTTCATATCCGTGAGATTTGGCTTCGTCTTCTGTAATCTGTCCCTGGTCAATGTACATCTGGATAAACTGATCTACGTTATCAGATGTGCAGAGAAGAGAATCTACAGATGTATTGACAACTGTTTCTGCACCGGTCAGAAGGTCGTAAGCTGCTTTTAGATTAGCTGCTGCAAGTGCCGGTGGATTCTGATATACTGCTGCGGTATAAACACCGTCTTTGATTTCAAGCACAGTTTTTGCAAGACAGTCTACAGAGTAAACCAGCATTCCATCATATGTTTTGTCATCTTTTACTGCTTCATAAGCGCCGTTTCCAAGAAGATCGGCTGTTGTCAGCATACAGTCGATCCGACCATAAGATGTAGCCCAGTCTTCCATTGTAGCCATGGCAGCTGCTTCTGTTGCTTCTTCTTCCATGTAATCACCGATAATTTTAACATCATCTCGTTTATCTATAAATTCATCTTTAATCGCGTTGTAACGTGATGTGGTGTGGAAGTTACCAGGCATACAGTTAAGAATACCTACAGTACCACCTTCTGGAACTGCTTCTGCTGCAAGTTTTGCAATTGCTTCACCCTGAGCATAAGGATCACCGTCAACCCATGATCCGCCTTCAAGTTCACGAATTGCTGCGTTTGTAGTAATGCAGAAAATACCGGCATCTAATACTTTCTGACAGTAAGGTTGTTGAAGATTACCATCATTAGGCTGTACGATGATACAGTCATATTTTTTGGTGATACAGTCTTCAATGATTGAGTTTTCTTTTTCACTGTCAGCCTGGGAATCGAAAGTATCCAGAGTAAATGTGTCGGCATATTCTTCAGCCTGTGTAGTGAACTGATTTACAAGTTCTGCTGCAAACGGGTCAGACTGATTTCGGGTGATATAAGCTACCTTAAATCCACCGTCTTTTTCTGCGGCCATTGTGACACCTGGAAATGCTGTTACTGCAAGAGATCCACCCAATACTGCTGCACATAACACCTTTGCGATTCTTTTTTTCATTTTGCTACCTCCTGTTTTAAATTATTTTCTTTTTTATAACGTGTTCTTTTAAGAACTCATTATTTTCCTTTTTTGTATGTCTGACGGGATTTTGAAGTGATATCCCAGATAACTGCGAATGCAATGATCGCACCTTTTACAATCTGCTGGATATAAGAGTCGATTGACATAAGGTTCATAACATTACCAAGGAAACCAACAACAAAAGCACCGATTACAGTACCCCATGGAGTACCGATACCACCTGTAAAGCTTGTTCCGCCTACGATTGTTGCAGTAAGACCGTCCATTTCATATCCGGAAGCACCTGCCGGAAGACCACCGTTTACACGGGACATAAACAGAACTGCTGCAATACCAACCAATATACCGTTGAAAAGATATGCTTTCATGGTAACCATTTTTGTATTGATACCGGCTGCATTAGCAGCTTCTGCATTACCACCTACTGCATAAGTGGAACGTCCCCAGCATGTATGACGCATCATATATGCCATCAGGATAAAGATACAGAACATGAAGATAACAGGAATCGGAATAATACCGATCGATCCTTGACCTACGATTGTGTAGTTACCGATTTCATAAATATTCTGTCCATTTGTTATGTACAGTGCAGCGCCACGAGCCATTGTCTGAGTGGCAAGTGTGGCGATAAATGCAGGGGTCATGAATTTTGTAACCATTAATCCGTTCAGGAAGTTAACTGCCACGGATACAGCAATTGCTACGATAAATGCAAGAGCCATGCTCTGTGTGGACTTGTAGGTCATTACGGATAATACTCCGGCGAGAGCGATTACAGATCCACAGGAAAGATCTAACTGCCCACAGATGATCAGAATCATTTCACCAAAGGCAAGAATAATGATTACTGACTGTTGTCTACAGACATTGATCAGGTTGTTTGCAGTAAGGAAACTACTGTTTGCAAAAGTACATGCAATCATGATTACGATTAAAACGAGTACGATGCTATATTTGGATAAAATTTTTCGATAATCAAATTTGTTTTCTGTCATTTGGAAGCTACCTCCTCTGTATGTTCCATATTTGATACAGCCAGCTGCATAATAGATTCCTGAGAAAATTCAGAACGTGAGAGCATACCGGCAATACGACCTTCGCTGACAACGTAAATTCTGTCACAAATACCGATCAGTTCAGGCAATTCAGATGAAATCATGATGATACCTTTTCCTTTGGCAGCAAATGTATTCATCAATTCATAGATTTCGCGCTTGGCACCTACGTCAATACCTCTGGTAGGTTCGTCTGTGATCAGAATATCAGGATCACAGAGCAGCCATTTGGCAAGAATAACTTTCTGCTGGTTACCACCACTGAGATTGGCAATTTTTGTATCAAGATTTGGTGTTTTTACGTTCATACTCTTGCAGGCATCTGTAGAAAGTTTATTTTCTACGTCTGGATGAAGGCGACCACCATAAATAATCTTGTTCATAGAAGCAAGAGTCGTATTGTATTTAACACTTAAAATAGGAACGATACCTGTCCGACGGCGGTCTTCTGTCAACATTGCAATACCGTTTTTGATAGCCTGACGAACATTTTTAATAGCAACCTGTTTACCTTTGACAGTAACCGTACCGGAAGAATAAGGGTCAAGTCCGAATACCGCTCTCATAATCTCGGTACGTCCAGCACCCATTAGTCCTGCAAATCCGATGATTTCTCCTGCATGTACATTAAAATTGACATCATTGAAGATTCCTGGCTGAGAAAGGTTTTCTACTTTAAGAATTTCATCGCCAATGGAAATAGTTTCTTTTGGATACTGGTTCTCTATCTTACGGCCAACCATGCATTCAACAACCTGATCCATTGTCCAGTCTCTGACATCCTTGGTAATTACAGATTTACCATCTCTGAAAACCGTGATTTCATCTGCAATCTGAAAAATTTCTTCCATTTTATGAGAAATATAGATGATACTTGTTCCACGCGCTTTCAGTTCCGCAATTTTTTTGAAAAGGACGGCAACTTCTTTTGTAGTAATAGCAGAAGTAGGTTCGTCCATAATGATGATCCTGGCGTCATAATGTACTGCTTTGAGAATTTCAATCATCTGAATATCAGAAACACTAAGACTTCTTAACTTTACATCAGGTGCATAAGGAAGTCCTTCCTGTGCAAGCAGATCTTTGGTTTTTTTACGAACAGATTTCCAGTCGATCGTGCCATTTTTTTTCGGCCAGTTGCCAAGACACAGGTTTTCTTCCAGTGTCATATCAGGAACATAGGATAATTCTTGAAAAATCATTGCAATGCCGTTTGCTTTGGCCTGAATGGGGCTTTTAATCTCAACTCTATTTCCATTAAGAAACAAATCTCCCTCGTCCGCCTGGTAAATGCCATCAATGATTTTCATAAGAGTGGATTTGCCGGCACCATTTTCTCCGCATAAAACATGAACCGTTCCTTTCTTTAATGCGAAGTTTACATCATCAAGAGCTTTTACACCCGGAAAACTCTTGGAGATATGCTGCAATTCCAATACTGTTTGTGTGTTACTCATTAATACACCCCCATTTTTTTGATTTATTGTCACTTTTTTGAATGCATAATTAATTACAACAAGCAGTTTTTGAAAAATGTTTTGTATAAGTGTTTATATGGCGGATTATAGAACAACTTGAAATAAATGTCAATAAATTAAAAAATTAACAAATAAATTTGTAAAAAATAGCCAAAAACAATGGAAACATTTTGGAATGGAAAAGTGTTGACAATTGAAAAAGACTGTTGTAATATGTAATCACTTTAAGAAAACAGTTTTGCAAAAGTTATATAAATTAAAAAACGGAGGTTACAATATGGAAGGTAAAATGAAAGTTGCAGTTATGGAAGGCATTGGTAAGATGGGATTTACAGAGAGACCAATCCCAACACCGAAAGATGACGAAGTATTGGTAAAACTTGAATATGTAGGAATCTGTGGATCGGATCTTCATTATTACGAACATGGTAGAATTGGTGATTATATTGTAGAGCCGCCTTTCGTATTAGGACATGAACCAGGCGGAACAGTCGTTGAAGTAGGAAAAGATGTAAAACATCTTAAAGTTGGTGATAGAGTTGCACTTGAACCAGGAAAAACTTGTGGACACTGTGAGTTCTGTAAAACTGGAAGATATAATCTATGTCCAGATGTAATCTTCTTTGCAACACCGCCGGTTGACGGTGTATTCCAGGAATATGTAGCGCATGAAGCAGATCTTTGCTTTAAACTTCCAGATAATGTAGACACAATGGAAGGTGCATTGATTGAGCCACTGGCAGTTGGATTCCATGCTGCTAAACAGGGTGGAGCTGCAATGGGACAGACAGCAGTTGTTACCGGTTCTGGATGTATTGGGCTTGTTACTATGATGGCATTAAAAGCATTAGGCGTAGATCAAGTATACGTAGTAGATATCATGCAGAAACGTCTTGATAAAGCAATGGAACTTGGCGCAACTGGTGTGATCAATGGACGAGAGAAAAATACAGTAGAAGAACTTATGAAACTTACAGATGGAAGAGGTGTAGATCTTGCTATTGATACTTCCGGTACAGAAATTTGTGTAAGACAAGGCATGGAAGCTCTTGTGAAGGGTGGTACACAGGTACTGGTTGGATACAGTGCTTCAGGAGATATGAAACTTCCAACAAGCCTGATCTGTGATAAAGAAATTACTATTAAATCTGTATTCCGTTATCGTCATATTTATCCGCTGGCAATTCAGGCAGTTGCAGAAGGAAAAGTAAATCTGAAAGGAATCGTAACAAATATCTTTGAATTAGATGATATTCAGAATGCAATGGACAGAAGTGTAAATGAAAAAGCAGATATCGTTAAATCTGTAGTGAAAATCTGCTAAATCCTCATAACGGACAAGGAGTAAAACATGGCAAACGAATACTTACTGGAAATAAAAAATGTAAGAAAAGAATTCCCGGGAGTAATTGCACTTGATAATGTGTCGCTGTTCCTGAAAAGAGGAGAAATTCATGCTCTGGTAGGTGAGAATGGTGCCGGAAAGTCAACTCTGATGAAAATTCTTGCAGGAATTTATAGTCTTGATCAGGGAGAAATCCTTTATGATGGAAAACCATTTCAGGCAAAAAAACCAGTAGATGCGCTTGAAAAAGGAATCGCAATGGTACATCAGGAACTGGATCTTATTCCTGAGATGACTGTAGAAGAAAACGTATTTGCAGGAAGAGAAAAAAGCAATGGTATTGTGATTGACAAACGTGGAATGGAAAAACGTACAAAAGATTTAATGGAAAGTCTTGGGATTGATATCAGTCCCAAGACCAAAATTAAAGAACTTAGTACAGCACAGCAGCAAATGGTAGCGATTACACGCGCGTTGGCATTTGATGCAGAAATCATCATTATGGATGAACCTACTTCGGCAATTACAGACCGTGAAGTTGAACAGCTTTTTAAAATCATCAGAAAATTAAAGGCGCAGGGCAAAGCAATCGTATACATTTCTCATAAGATGGATGAGATTTATTCTCTTACAGATCAGATTACAGTATTCAGAGATGGATGTCTCATCGGTTCTGTTGCAACCAAAGATGTAACACCGGAAAAACTGATCAATATGATGGTTGGACGAGAACTGAATGATGTATATGATAAATCTTCTCCTAAGACAGCAGACTACGATGAAAACGAAGTACTGTTGAAAGTTGAAAATCTTACCAGAGAAAACGAATTCTATAATATCAATTTTGAAGTAAAAAGAGGAGAAATACTTGGCTTTTTTGGTTTGATGGGTGCTGGAAGAACAGAAGTTATGGATACTGTATTTGGCCTTCGAAAAGCTGAAAAAGGTACTGTTACCATGAAGGGAAATCAGATGGGAACAGTAAAAAAAGCAATTTCAAATGGGATGGCCTATATTACAGAAGACAGAAAAATCTCAGGACTGAATCTTATAGCTTCTGTAAAGGATAATATATCCATAGCTTATATGGATATGATCACCAAAGGAAAGTTCCTCATTGACTTTAAGAAAGAAAAAGAAATTTCAGATGAACTGATCAAAAAGATTAAAATCAAATGTTCATCCAGGGATACTCTGGCAGGAACTCTTTCCGGTGGAAACCAGCAGAAAATTGTAATTGCCAAATGGTTCATGGGAAATCCGGATCTGCTGATCATGGATGAGCCTACCCGTGGAATTGATATCGGTGCAAAAGCAGAAATCTATAAACTGATGGATATGTTGGTAAAGAACGGTAAAAGTATCATTATGATTTCTTCAGAAACTCCTGAACTTCTGGGTATGAGTGACAGAGTAATCGTCATGCATGAAGGATATCAGACAGGTGAATTTAAATGCGGTGAACTTGATCAGGACAAGCTGATGGCATATGCAATCGGTGAAGGCGGTAAATATCACCAGTAATGGAATTAGTACGAAGAGGAGAAAACGACATATGAATAAAAATGTAGATTCTGCAAAGAAAGTGGATGTGAGCAAAATCCTTGGAAAATATGGAGTATATATTGCATTACTTGTATTGTTTGTAGTAATGTCATTTGCTTCAAGCTCATTTCTTACAGTAACAAACTTATTTAATATTTTAAAACAGAACGCCGTATACGGAGTTCTTGCCGTAGGAATGACTTTTGTAATTGTAACAGGTGGTATTGACTTGTCCGTAGGTGCAATTGTTGCATTGGCTGCCTGTTTTGCGACAAAACTGGCACAGGATGGGTCTGGAGTTCCAGTTATTGTAGCTATTTTAGTTGGGCTTATTACAGGTGTTGCCTGTGGTGCATTCAGTGGATTATTTATTGCAATAGCAAATATCCCTGCATTTATTGCAACATTAGCAACATGTACAATTGCCCGTGGTATTGTATTTGTATTTACAGATGGACGACCGATTACAGGTGTTTCTGATGCTTACAAATATATGGGACGTACTTCCTGGGGACCGGTTCCGGTAATGGTTGTAATTTATTTACTGTTTCTCGTTGTCGGTACATTTCTATTAAAATATACCAAATATGGAAGACATGTATTTGCAATCGGTGGTAACAAAAGAGCAGCACTTGTATCCGGTGTCAATGTCAAAATGACAGAATTCCTTGTATATGTAATCAGTGGATTCTGTGCAGCATTTGCAGGACTTTTACTTTCCTCACGTATTCAGACTGGTCAGCCGGCAGGTGGTGAAGGATATGAACTGGATGCGATCACAGCAGCAGTTATCGGTGGTGCAAGTCTTTCCGGTGGTAAAGGTAGTGTGTTTGGTTCATTCATAGGTATTTTAGTAGTAGGTATTCTTACAAATGGTCTTGATCTTCTGAATGTATCTTCTTATTATCAGCAGATCATCAAAGGTGCAATCATTCTTCTTGCAGTAATGGCAGACAGAAAGAAAGACTGATCAAAAGTATAAAGGGTGTAAAAAACTAAAATATAATAACTGCGGAAGCGGATATTATAAAAAACAAAACCAAAATGGGAGGGTTACAAAATGAAAAAAAGAAGCGTATTAGCAATGGTAATGGCAATGGGTATGGTTATGGGACTGGCAGTTCCGGCAAGTGCAGCAGAAAATTATAAAATTGCCTGGGTGGACGGAAACCTTGCAAATGAGTCAAATGCAATCTGTACAGATGCTGCTAAAGCATATGCAGAAGAAAATAATGTAGACTTTACACTTCTTGATGGTCAGGGATCTGGTGAGAATCAGGTATCTCAGATCGAAACACTAATCGCTCAGGGCGTTGACTGTATCATCGTTCAGCCTTATGATGCAGCTGCTTGTCAGGTTGGTGTAGAAGCTGCAATTGATGCAGATATCCCGGTTCTGGTTACAAAGACAACAATTGAAGATAACAGCATCTGTCCATTCGTTGGACAGGATGACACTGTAGCCGGTGAAATGGAAATGGAATGGATGGCAGAACAGCTTGGTGGAAAAGGAAACATCGTAATTATTGAAGGACCTACCGGTATTTCTGCAGCAATCCAGAGAAATGATGGTATTGAAAAAACTCTTGAAAAATATCCAGACATCAACGTATTACATACACAGCCGGCAGACTGGAACCGTGACGAAGGTATGTCTCTTATGGAAACATGGCTTCAGGAAGGCAAAGAAATCGACGGTGTAGTTGCTCATAACGATGAGATGGCACTTGGTGCTTATGATGCAATCGCAGATGCAGGAAAAGCAGGCGAGATCAAAGTTATCGGTATTGATGCAATCGACGCAGCAAAGAAATCTGTAGCAGCGGGCGAACTGGATGCAACTGTTCTTCAGGACGTTGAAACAATTGGAAAGAAAACTGTAGAAGTTGCTATCGAAATGTGCAAGGGCGAAAAAGTTGACGATGTTTATAATGTAGATCCAGTGCTTCTTACAAAAGACAACATTGCTGATTATGTGACAGAATAATAAGAGAGGAATGAAGTGCTATGGCAAAAACAATGAAGGCATTAATGTATGACAAGGCAGGAAGAGAAAATTCCAGTGTACGTCAGATTCCATATCCGGAATGCGGAGATGATGAAGTTATTATTAAGGTAATGTCCTGTTCTATCTGTAAAGGTGCAGAGCATGATCATGACAATGGAAAAGGTACTGATCTGGCAAAATATCCAGTTGTTCCGGGACATGAATTTGCAGGATATGTTCATGAAGTTGGAAAAAATGTAACAGCATTTAAGCCAGGTGACCGTGTAACAGCGGATAACACAGAGTATTGTGGAGATTGCTATTATTGCAGAAGAGAAGAATCTAATTATTGTCCGACATTTGGTTCCCTTGGACATAATATTAATGGTGGATTTGCTGAATTTGTCAGAGTGAAGAAGGAAAAAGTGTTTCATATTCCAGATCATCTTTCCTTTAATGCAGCGGCACTTTCCGAACCTGTTGCATGTTGTATTCATGCAGTCGATCGTGCAAATGTAAGATACGGTGACTCAGTTGTAATATTTGGTGCGGGTTCTATGGCTCAGATTCTGGGGCAATTGTTCAAAGCATCTAATGCAGAAAAAGTATATATGGTAGCAGGAAAGAGCAGTAAACTTGAGCTTGCTGCCAAATATGGAATAATTCCAGTTGAAATGGATAGGAATGATTATTCTGTACATGAAAAAGCATTGCTTAAAGATAATCCGCTAGGTGTAGACCTGATCATTGATGCAACAGGAAGTACAAAAGTAATATCTGAATCAATGAAGCTTCTGAAAAAAGGTGGAACACTTCTTCAGTATGCAATCGTACATAGTGGTGAGAAGGTTGAGATGGATCCGGTTCTTATGTTTAATAATGAACTTACATACACAGCATCCTTCTGTCAGTCACATAACTTTGGAAGAGCAGTTGATGCACTGGCTTCCGGAATTGTTGATGGTGATAATCTGGTAACAGGAGAATTCCCGCTGGATGATTTTTACAATGGTCTGGATGAGAATGTAAAGGATCGAAATTCTATTAAGGTGATCATTCATCCAAATACAGAAGAGTAATAATGTAATCATGCATGGCGGGCCATTAAGCCTGCCATGTGTTGTTTAAGATTACTTTTGAAAAAATATATCAGGAGGCGTGGAAAAAATGAAAAAAAGAGGAGTAATAAATCAGCAGTTAAGCAATGCACTGGCAGGTCTGGGACATGGAGATTATTTTCTTTTATGTGATGCTGGATTTCCGATTCCGAAAGATGTGGAGAGAGTAGATATGGCACTGACTTTTGGAATTCCGAGCATGAATCAGTGCCTGAAAGCAATTTTAGATGAAATTGTTGTACAGAAAATAACAATTGCAGAAGAAATGAAAGGCTTGAATGACGAAGGATATCAATTTGTAAAGAAAGCGTTTAAGAATCAGGATTTTCAGGAAATACCACAGACAGAACTTGTAAAGTTGGCTCAAAATGCTAAATTTATAGTAAGAAGTGGTGAACTCAGATGTTATTCAAATATATTGTTGGAAGCAGCATCAGGAGTAGATACATTTAAAAAAGATTTTATTATTGATCCGGAACAGATTTGATTAAAAATAAAAAGAACACTGTTTTGTTGAGAAATTGAACTCAAAAGTTTTCTTTTAATTTTAATATAACATCAGATACGTGATGCTCGGTTATACGATATTAGAAATTGCTTATACGTTATAATGCTTTGGGCATGCGAATCTTGTTGACATGTGCATAATTTGGTATAATATATATACATGCGTAGAGGGACAAAAATCAATAATAATTACCAAAGGAGAATAAGGAGAAGAAAAATTTGGCGAGTGCAATGGAAATAAAACAAAAAAACAGAAAGAATGTCCTTCGGATTATTTATGAAGAAAAGAAAATTTCAAAAGCGGAGATCTCAAAGCGACTGGGACTCAGTATGCCAACAATAGCACAGAACCTGTCAGAACTTTTTGATAAGGAACTGATCTGCATAAATGGTACATTTGATTCGACAGGTGGACGTAAAGCAAAAGCAATTGGTTTTAATGCAGATGCCAGATATGCGATCGGGATTGATATAACAAAGAATCATATCAGTGGAGTTCTGATTAATCTGTATGGTGAAATTATATATTCCGTAAGACTCAGATACAGATTTGAAGAGAGTGATGTTTATTATAAGGAAATCCAGAAATTGATTTTCCATGTGATGGAAAAAGGGCAGGTCGGAGCGACATCTATTCTGGGTGTTGGAGTAAGTATACCGTCTATCATTGCGGAGGATGGTAAGAGTCTTACCTATTCACCAATCATCGGAGCTATGAATATTTATGAAGATCTGAAAAAATATATTGATTTTCCTTATAAGATCATCAATGACTCCAATTCAGGCGGATATGCAGAACTGTGGCATGCGAAGAAAATTAAGAATATGATCTATCTTTCATTGAGTAACAGCATCGGTGGAGCTGTTCTGATGAATAATGAGATTTATTATGGTGACCGGATGCACAGTGGGGAATTTGGACATATGACTTTGGAAATTAATGGAAGACAATGTTATTGTGGTAAAAAGGGCTGTGTTGATGCATATTGCAATGCGCAGAATCTTTCTAATCTTACAGATGGTGACCTTGGAAAGTTCTTTGAACTTGTTGAGGCGGGCGATGAACGATGCGTGAAAGAACTGCAACAGTATATGCTGTATCTGGCAGTTACAATTAATAATCTGTATAATATTCTTGACTGCGATGTCATTTTGGGTGGTTACGTAGGTGGATATATGGAAAAATATCTGGATGAACTGCGACGTATGGTTTCGGAGAGATGTACATTTGCTACAGATGGAAGCTTTATCAAACCATGCTTTTTCAAACACGAGTCATCAGCTGTAGGTGCAGCACTGTATTTTGTAGATAAATTTATTGAAGAAATCTAAGGAGGTATAATTATGGAATGGGCAGATAATTTTACAGGATTACAGCATATTGGTATTCCAACTAATGATATGGATAAAACTGTTGAGTTTTATAAAAAAATTGGATTTGAGGTAGCACATGAAACAAAGGATGGAGATGTGAGAGTTGTATTTTTGAAGTTCAGGGATCTGATTTTGGAAACATATGAAAATAAAGAAGCAGCATTGTGTGACGGTGCAGTGGACCATATTGCATTTGATGTTGTTGATATTGAAGAAGCATATAAATTTATTACCGGACTGCAGATCAAGATTCTGACAGAAATCACCTTCCTTCCGTTCTGGGAAAAAGGAGTAAAATTCTTTATAGCGCAAGGACCAAATTTGGAAAGACTTGAATTTGCTCAGCATATAAAATAAAGTAATTATTAGCCCTGATAAAGATTGATATCAGGGCTGATTAAGGTTATAATTGAATTACAATTTGTATTGCATATTTATAACACAAGGAGGTATTTTTATGGACAAAAAGAAAGCAATAGCAGCTGGCCACATCTGTCTTGACATCACCCCGGCTTTTAAGAGTAAAGAAGAAAAGTCAATCAAAGATCTTTTTAGACCGGGACAGCTGATCGCGATGGATGCGGCCAAAGTAAGTCTTGGTGGATCGGTATCCAACACTGGAATCGGTATGAAACGTTTGGGCGCGGATGTAGAACTTATGGGAATGGTCGGCAATGATGCATTCGGTCAGATGGTTCTCAATGAACTGGAGAAATATGATATTTCACCGGACAGTATGATTGTAAGAGATGGTGTGGGTACTTCATATTCAGTAATCCTCGCTCCGGCAGGAATCGACAGAATATTCCTTCACTGTTCAGGAGCTAATGATACATTTACGCTCGATGATATTGATCTTGAAAAAGTAAAAGAAGCAAATCTGTTTCACTTTGGATATCCGTCGCTGATGCGCATGATGTATATCGATGGAGGTAAAGAACTGGTACGTCTTCTGAAAGCAGTACATGAGTTGGGAGTTGCGGTATCTGTTGATATGGCGATGTTTGAAGAAAGTACTGAGGCAGGAGCTCAGGACTGGAATGAAGTTCTGAAATCAGTGATTCCATATATTGATTTCTTTGTACCGAGTATTGAGGAACTTTGTATTATGCTGGATCGTGACCGATATCATGAATGGAATGAAAGAGCGCAGGGAGCTGACGTTACAAATTTCCTTGATATCGAAAAAGATGTCAGACCATTGGCAGATAAACTTCTTTCTTACGGAGCAAAAGTGATTCTTATCAAATGCGGAACTCCGGGTATCTATTTCCGCACAGCTGATAAAGAACAGCTTATTAAAATCGGTGGTGGAATCGGAGAAGAAATCGCAGATTCATGGTCCGATCAGGAAGCATTTGAAAAAAGTTATCTGGTTGAAAAAGATAAAGTCGCTTCCGGAACAGGAGCAGGAGATACAACGATTGCCGCTTTCTTAAGTGCTATACTTGCAGGAAAAGACTGGTCGGATGCACTTCATCTGGCAACAGCCACAGGAGCTCTTTGTGTACAGACATATGATGCGCTCAGTGGAATCATACCTCTTGAAGAAGTACAGAAAAAGATTGATGCTGGATGGGAGAAAAGAAAATAAATTTTTTTCAATTAATAGTTTTTTAAAAAAACTTTTAATTGAATTTATCCATGATAGCTATTATAATTAAAGATAGTGATAAATAATTTTACAGGAGGAAACAAGATGTTAGTTAACATGAATGACGTGCTTTATCCGGCAAAAAAAGGCAAATACGCAGTAGGCCTTTTTAATGCAGTAAATCTGGAACTGGCACGTGGAATCATTGCAGCAGCAGAAAGTTCTCAGTCACCGGTCATCATGGGAACAGCGGAAGTACTTCTTCCATACGGACCACTGGAGGAGGTTTCCTATTACCTTATCCCTATGGCTAAGAAAGCAAATGTTCCGGTTGTTATCCATCTGGATCATGGTCTTAAGAAAGAAACCTGTCTGAAAGCACTGGAACTTGGATTCTCATCCATTATGTACGACTGCTCTACAGATTCTTATGAAGATAATGTAAGAAAAGTTAAAGAGATGGCAGACATCGCGCACTCTTATGGGGCAACCATCGAGGGTGAGCTTGGACATGTAGGAGATAACCCGGATTCTGCAGAGGGAAGCTCTCATATCAATCCGGCTGACTTCTATACAGATCCTAAAATGGCCAAAGACTTTGTTGACAAAACTGGTGTAGATGCTCTTGCAATCGCAGTAGGAACTGCTCACGGAGCATACAAACTTCCACCGAAACTTGATTTTGAACGTATTCATACAATTGCAAATACTGTAGATGTACCGCTTGTTCTTCATGGTGGATCCGGACTTACAGACAACGACTTCAAACGCGCAATTCAGGAAGGTATCAGTAAGATCAATATCTTCACAGATATCAACGTTGCAGCAGTAGAAGCTGAGTTCTGTAAATTCGAAACTATGAATAAAGGTATCATTGACCTGATCCCGGCAGCAGTAGAAGCTGTAAAACAGGAAACATTAAAGAAAATGATGCTCTTCTCCAGCAATGGAAAAGGCACATTAAACCAGCCATCCCAGGATGAGCTTGTAAAAGCTGTTGTTCAGGAAGTGCTCAGAGAACTTGGCAGGAAATAATTACATAATATAAAAAGGTGCGCCGTAAGGCGCACAACAAAAATACAGCAGGTGAATTGCTCACCTGCTGTATTTTTTAACTTTTTTGAGGGGGGAGATAGAGAGTGGTTATTCATCTATCCAAAATCTATTATAGGGAAGAAATATGTTCAAAGTGTGTACTAATTCTAAAAGAAATCTAAAAAGGGTAAAGAAAAATTAAAGAAAATCTATAATTTTTACAGCGTATTGTAGTTTCACAGAAAAAATGGTAGAGTGTAAACACCTGCTGAAAGTCAGCAGATAATATCACAGGGATTCCGGTTCCGGAAATCCATTTTCAAATGTCATTTCGACAACTATTCCAAAGAAGAAAACATAATAAGTTCAGAAAGGGGAGATGCCTATGCCCTGACAGATTTACATCCAGTTTACTTTGTTGAGAGAGGCTGCCGGAGAGGAAAAGGCAGCAAAGAGGAGTTCGCAGATGAATTTTAATATGAAAAACAGAATATGGAAAAATTTAAGTGCAATGAGTATGGCCTTTTTCATGACAGGAATGGTTCTTGGAGGATGCGGACAGACAACAGTTTATGCGGCAGAACTGGCGTATGAAAGTGTAGAATTTGAAGAGCATTCTGAAACAGAAGAGACAGGGATAGAAGAAGCCGGAATAGAAGAATCCGGAACAGATGAATCTGATCCAGATGAAATACAATCAGAAGAAAATGCAGAAGAAACTGAACCTGAAGAGACGGAAGATTCCGAAGAGAAGGATCAGGATAAGGCCAATCTGTCTGATGGTAAATCGGAAGAAGAGGATAAAGAAAACGAGAATAAAAAGAAAACACCGAACTTTACGGTTAGCGTAGTCACAGATGAAAGTACAGTAAAAGCAGGAAGCGACCTGGTATATACGGTGACTCTGGAAAATACAGGCGATGTAATGCTGAAAAACATACAGCTGCGGGCATTGTTTTCAAACCAGAATCTGCAGGGCGAGTGGTCCGGGGATAATTTAGAACAGCTGGATGTCGGGATAAGGAAAGAGCGGTATCTGACAGTGAATCTCCCGGAGGAGCAGGAAGTGGCTGTTTCTGTGAAAATTCTGGCATCTGCAGAAGTTGAGATGACAGAAGCAGATACGGAGGATGCTGTAATCAACAGAGAGACATCCCTTGATACAAAAATTATCCCACTGGAAGCATCTTTTGAAGTGACGAAAACGGCTGACCGTTCCGTTGCAGTGCCTGGAGATAAGATTCTGTTTCAGATCTGCATTCGAAATACCGGAGGGCGGACACTGCATTCTGTAGTTACGACAGAACGTTTTCAGCTTGGAAATGTACCGGTACAGTTTTTAGAAAAAGAGGGAGTCGTGCTGAATAAGTCAAAGACGAAAGCGCGTATCGAAAAGATTGAACCTGGCAAAGCAGCAGGCCTGCAGGCAATGGTAACATTGCCGGAAAACCTAAAAGAACAGGAACTTTTGAATGAAGTAACCGTGACGACACTGGAGACTGGGGAACAGGTGATGACTTCTCAGGCAAAAATTCAGATCAGGGCGGATGAAGAGGTGGAAACAGAAGATGCAGACAGAACATCTGTGGATATGGATAATAGCGCAGTTTCCCATACGGGAGAGAGTTATCCGGCCTCTACACATCCAAAAACCGGAGATCCGTACCAGCCGTTTCTGTGGCTGGCAATGATCCCCGGTTCTATGCTGGCTGCGGGCTGGATCCGCAGACGGATGTAATTACAATTACAGAATATCGATATGTTCTCCGGCCAGTGCTTTGTTCATACTGCGGACAGCACAGAACTTACCGCACATACTGCAGGTATCACTGTGGTCATCTTCCGGAAGACGGTCATCACGGATAGCTTTGGCTGTTTCCGGATCAAGAGCACAGTCAAACTGTGCATCCCAGTCAAGGACACGGCGGGCATCTGCCATCTTGTCATCGATATCTCTTGCATGCGGGATTCCTTTGGCAATATCTGCCGCATGGGCTGCAATCTTGGAAGCAATAATTCCCTGTTTGACATCTTCTACATTCGGAAGAGCCAGATGTTCTGCTGGTGTTACATAGCAGAGGAATGCGGCTCCGTTCATGGCTGCAACAGCACCACCGATCGCAGCAGTGATATGGTCATATCCAGGTGCGATATCTGTAACGAGAGGTCCGAGTACATAGAATGGCGCTCCCATGCAGATGGTCTGCTGAACTTTCATGTTGGCAGCAACCTGATCAAGCGGCACATGACCTGGTCCCTCAACCATGACCTGTACGTTATGAGCCCATGCACGTTTGGTAAGCTCTCCAAGACGTACCAGCTCTTCAATCTGGCATACATCAGTGGCATCAGCCAGACAGCCAGGACGACATGCATCTCCAAGAGAAATAGTAACGTCATGCTCTTCACAGATGTCCAGAATCTCATCGAAGTATTCATAGAACGGATTTTCTTCACCGGTCATGCTCATCCATGCAAATACAAGGCTTCCACCACGGCTTACAATGTTCATTTTACGTTTGTGTTTTTTGATCTGCTCGATGGTCTTTCTTGTGATTCCGCAGTGGAGAGTAACAAAATCAACACCGTCCTCAGCATGAAGGCGAATTACGTCGATGAAATCATGAGCAGTCAGTTCAGAGAGATCGCGCTGATAATGAATGACACTGTCGTATACCGGAACGGTTCCGATCATTGCAGGACACTCATGTGTCAGTTTCTGGCGGAACGGCTGTGTATTGCCGTGGCTGGAGAGGTCCATGATCGCTTCTGCACCGAGATCTACTGCTTTCATAACTTTCTGCATTTCGATATCATAATCTTTGCAGTCTCTGGATACACCAAGGTTTACATTGATCTTGGTGCGCAGCATGCTGCCGACACCTTCCGGGTTCAGGCAGGTATGATGTTTGTTGGCACAGATCGCTACTTTACCTTCGGCAACCAGTTCCATCATTTTTTCAACCGGCATGTGTTCTTTTTCTGCAACAGTTTTGATCTGAGGGGTTACGATGCCTTTGCGTGCGGCATCCATCTGTGTTGTATAAGTTGTCATATGGTATATTCTCCTTCTATGTAAATGATAATTTTTATTGTGTTTTTCCAAGGGTGTGGTCCAGTGGACCAGAACCATGTCCGAGATCCAGCTGTGCCTTCAGGGCATCAGTCAGATACTGCTTGGAACGGCGCACAGAATCTTCAAGAGAAAATCCTCTGGCAAGATTTGAGGCAATCGCACTGGAAAGTGTGCAGCCGGTGCCGTGAGTATTTGGATTGTTGATGCGTTCACCATGCAGCCAGATGCCATGTCCGTTTGTATAAAGAAGGTCATTTGCATCGTTGGTGCGATGGCCGCCTTTCAGAAGGACAGAAATGTGAAAGCTTTCATAAAGTTTGTGAGCAGCTTCTTCCATAGAGTCAGTATTTGTGATCTGCAGTCCGGTGAGCGCTTCAGCTTCTGGAATATTGGGTGTGATGATCTCTGCAAGAGGAAAGAGTTCCTTCTGAAGTGTTTGCTCGGCATCTTTGTCCATCAGACGATGTCCGCTGGTGGAGATCATAACAGGATCCAGTACGATATGGTGTGCATGGTACTGCTGTAATTTGACAGCAACGTGATGCATGATCTCAGCGGATGAGAGCATGCCGATCTTAACTGCATCAGGAAAAATGTCAGTAAAGATGCAGTCCAGCTGGTTGTCAAGAAATTCCGGAGAGGTTTCCTGAATTCCGTAAACACCGGTTGTGTTCTGGGCGGTCAGAGCTGTGATCGCACTCATGGCATAGACTCCGTTCATGATCATGGTCTTGATATCTGCCTGAATGCCGGCACCACCACTACAGTCGCTTCCGGCAATCGTTAATACTGTTTTCATAATCGTGTTATTCCTTATTGTTTTGTTGAGATTTACAGTTTTTGCAGTTCCGTAAGAAAATGTCTGACGGCTTCGGCTTTGTTATCAGGTTTAAAAAGTCCGCTGACAACGGCGGCACCGGAAATCCCACTTCCTGCAAGAAGATAAAGGTTGTCAGCAGTAACACCGCCGATTGCAACAACCGGAATTTCTACAGCCTGACAGATCGCTCGCAGAGTTTCGACAGGAAGTTGTGTGACGTTGGTTTTAGTGGTGCTTCCGAAGACTGCACCGCAGCCTATGTAGTCTGCTCCGGCATTCTGGGCTGCAAGTGCTTCTTCAACATTATGGGCACTTCCGCCGATGATAAAGTCAGGCCCGAGAAGCTGACGTGCTTTCTGGATGCCCATATCAGAAAGTCCGACATGAACACCGGAAGCATTTGCTTTCTGTGCAAGATCCGGGCGGTCATTGATGATCAGTGGAACATTGTAACGTTCACATATTTCTTTTAAAAGGGCGGCTTCCTGAAGGATTTCTTCGTCAGAAGCATTTTTTTCACGAAGCTGGACACAGCTGACACCTGCGCGAAGGAGTTCCTCGGTAACGGATGCAAGTGTTTCATCGGGTTTCAGCCAGCTTCGGTCTGTAACAGCATACAGTTTCAGCTGTTCTGGTGATATTTTCATAGGTCTTTCTCCAATATCTGATCAGAATTTATGTTTCGAGGTGTACATTAATTTCTCTTCCAGTACATCAAAAAGATGTACATGAAAACTTCCAATGCCGGATTTTTCTGCGTCTGTTCGTCTGCCTGCTTCAAGGGCAGTTTCACGCCAGAGTGCTCCGGCGGCACGGACCGCATCAAATGCAGAAGTGTCCGTACACAGAAATAATGTGCAGAGTGCAGAAAGCATACATCCGCCACCGGTGATTCGTCGAATCCTGGAGTCACCGCCGGTCAGAATCTGTGTCTGCTTTCCATCAGATACCACATCCTCTTTGCCCGTGATCAGAACTGTGCAGTTGAGAAGAGATGCCGCCTGCCCTGCAATCAGACAGACATCACGTTCCGCCATCTGCAGGGAACTTTCTACACCGCCGTGTTTCTCGGGACTGTCGGTATCTGAAAGAAGAGAACATAGAACAACGGCTTCTTCCTGATTACAGCGAACAGCAGTCGGATGAACGGCTTGAAGAAGTTTTTGCAGCTCTTTTCTTCGAAATGTGCTGGCACCGGCGCCGACCGGATCTAGGACGACCGGGTGGCCAAGGGCATTTGCCTTCTGTCCGGCAAGGATGCAGGCCTGTATTTTGGCAATGTCCGGTACTCCGGTATTCAGAAGGGTTCCATGACAGAAAGAAGTGATTTCTTCGACTTCCTGTTCATCCTGTCCCATTACGGCACTTCCGCCGGCTGCAAGCAGTAGATTGGCAACATCCTGCATGGTTACCGGATTAGTGAGACAATGAATCTTGGGAGCATCCTGGTGAATGCAGAAAGAAATTTCTTCTATATTATTAAGTGACATAAATTATCTCCTGGCGGCAAGAAATACCTGGCTTTTTTCAAAAACACGAAGCAGGATAAAGGCCAGTACACTTCCGGTAAATGTTGAGATAAAAAACGGGATCATGTATACGGTGAATCCGGCCGGGGCAAGTCCCATGAGAAGTTTGGCTACCGGATAGGCTGCAAGACCTCCGAGGATTCCGGTTCCCAGTGCTTCTGCAACACAGGTAAGACTTAATTTGCGGGTGAGTCGGAAGACCAGACCACAGCATAAGGCGCCAACCATGCTTCCGGGAAAGGCAAGAAGACTGCCGATTCCTAGCAGGTTGCGGATCAGACTTGCACAAAAAGCAATGCCGATTCCCCACCATGGGCCAAGCATGACTGCTGCAAAGACATTGACCATATGCTGGACCGGAGCACATTTGCTTCCGGCAACAGGAACGCTGATCAGACTTCCGGCAACAGCAGCTGCTGTCAGTACACCTGCAATGGCCAGCTTCTGAGTGGATGTTGTTTCTTTTGTGTTCATTTTGAGTAAACCTCCTGTTCTACCTGATGAGGGATGAGCCATTGACAGCTTCTTAAAAATCTGATAACAAAAAAGAAGATACCGCAGGGGTACCTTCTTTCAATGTGTCTGGTATTTCCCTACGTTGGCATTATCCAAATCAGGTTAAGGGTCGAAACCAATCAGTTTCCTCTCAGCCGGCTTCAGCCAGCTCCCCTGTTTTGTAATTTTACTTTCCTATTATACTGCCAGTTAAAGAAGATGGCAAGACTATATTCAGTGATGTTTTGTAAAAAAGCAGAAAAGCAGAAAAGGAAGACAAAATCTACAAACATTGAAAAGAGAATCTGTTTGTGCTATTCTGTAATGGAGTATATATCCCTAGGCAGAGGAGGACAATATGAAAGTATCAACATTATTGGAAGGTTTGAAATATATCTGTTGTCAGGGCAGCACAGAACAGGAAGTCTCTACAGTTGTATATGACTCCCGAAAAGTAGAAGAAAATTCCCTGTTTATCTGCATTCGCGGTGCGGTTGTGGATGGACACAAATTTGTACCGGATGTGATCAGGAAAGGTGCGAAAACACTCGTTGTTGAAGAAGAGGTAGAGGCACCGGAAGATGTAACTGTGATCAAAGTTGCAGATACCCGTTATGCGATGGCCTTTATTTCCGCTGCATATTTTGGACATCCGGCGGAGAAACTGAAAACGATCGGAATTACCGGAACAAAAGGAAAAACTACCACAACATATATGGTAAAATCCATTCTCGAAAATGCAGGATACAAAGTTGGACTGATCGGAACCATCGAAGCGATCATTGGAGAAGAATCCATTCCGGCAAGCAACACAACTCCGGAATCTTATCTGGTGCAGGAATATTTTCGCAAAATGGTAGATGCAGGATGTGACTGTGTAGTTATGGAAGTTTCTTCACAGGGACTGATGCTTCACCGTACACAGGGATTTGTTTTTGATTATGGTATCTTTACCAATATTGAACCAGATCATATCGGACCAAACGAGCATAAGGATTTTGATGATTATCTCAGATGCAAATCTATGCTGCTCCAGCAGTGTCGTGTGGGAATCGTCAACAGAGATGATGAACACTTTGAGAGAATTATCGAAGGGCATACCTGTCAGCTGGAAACTTACGGATTTTCTCCGGAAGCTGATCTGCGTGCAGAAGATGCACATATGGTAGGCGGCAAAGGATATCTCGGTATCTCTTATCAGCTGAAAGGACTGATGGAATTCCCGGTTGAAATTGATATTCCGGGTAAATTCAGTATTTATAATTCACTGACTGCAATCGCAATCTGTCGTCATTTCAATGTATCACAGGAAAACATCATCAAGGCACTGAAAGTGGCGAGAGTCAAGGGTCGTATCGAGGTGATCAAAGTTTCTGATGAATTTACATTGATGATCGACTATGCACATAATGCAATGGCACTGGAGAGTCTGCTTACTACATTAAGAGAATATCATCCGCATCGACTGGTCTGCCTGTTTGGCTGTGGAGGAAACCGTGCAAAATCCCGCCGTTATGAGATGGGAGAGGTCTCTGGCAGACTGGCAGATCTGACGATCATCACATCCGATAACCCGAGATTTGAAGAACCGCAGGATATCATTGATGATATTAAGATCGGCATCAGTAAGACGGATGGAAAATATGTCGAGATCTGTGACCGTAAGGAAGCAATTGCATATGCAATCCATCATGGAGAACCCGGAGATATCATTGTTCTGGCAGGAAAAGGACATGAAGACTACCAGGAGATCAAAGGTAAGAAGTATCCTATGGATGAAAGAGTCCTGATCGCAGAGATTCTTCAGGAGGATAAAGAAAGAGCAGATAAATGATCTACGCGGATATCATTGTGGATATATCCCACGAAAAGCTTGACCGCAGTTTTCAATACAGAGTTCCGAAAGAACTGGAAGCAGAGATTCAACTGGGAATGGTAGTGACCATTCCCTTTGGAAACGGTAATCATGAAAGAAAGGGATATGTGACAGGCCTTTCTGACAAACCGGCATTTGATATATCCAAAATGAAAGAACTTCATGGAATCTGCAGCAGTGAGGAGACCACAGAAGAACGCCTGATCGCACTTGCGGCATGGATGAAGAACCGATACGGTTCTACAATGGTACAGGCGCTGAAAACGGTTCTTCCGGTCAGGGAAAAGATCAAAGCAAAAGAGAAACGTTATATAGTACTGAATATGGATGTGGCAGCGGCAGAGCAGCTGGCAGCGGAACTGGAGAGTGGCAGATGCAAAGCCAGGGCAAGACTGGTTCGGGCGCTTCTGAAAGAGAAGAAACTGGATTATACAAAAGCGTCCAGAGAACTTGGGATGACGGCAGCTGTTATAAGGCCGCTGGTGGATCAGGGTGCAGTGCTGGTGACACAGGATGAAGTCTATCGAATGCCGGTAGATGGTTCTGATATTCCCCGGGAGCAACTGTCCATGCTTACAGAGACACAGGAAGCTGCGTTGTTGCAGATTCAGGAAGAGTGGAAGCAGGAAACACCACGTCCGGTTTTGATCCATGGAGTGACTGGAAGTGGAAAGACGCAGATTTATATGAAACTGATCCAACAGGTAGTGAATGAGGGAAAACAGGTTATCGTACTGATTCCGGAGATCGCCCTGACTTATCAGACGGTCCGCAGGTTTTATGGATGGTTTGGGGATAAAGTATCTGTGTTGAATTCCAGACTTTCACAGGGAGAGAGATATGATCAGTTCAAGAGGGCAAAACGTGGTGAAATCCAGATTATGGTTGGCCCCCGTTCTGCTCTGTTTACACCTTTTTCCAGACTGGGTTTGATCATCATTGATGAGGAACATGAACAGACATATAAAAGTGAAAACAGCCCAAGATATCATGCAAGAGAAACGGCAGAATATCGTGCACAGATGGAAAATGCCCGCCTTGTTATGGGCTCGGCTACTCCATCACTTGAAGCGTATACAAAGGCAAAAGACGGAGAATATTGTCTGGTAAAGCTGGAAGCACGCTATGAGGACCGGCCGCTTCCGGAAGTTACTGTTGTAGACCTTCGCGAGGAATTAAAAAACGGCAACCGTTCCATATTAAGCCGCAGTCTGAAGACCGCAGTTGAGAGGAGACTGGAGAGAGGAGAACAGTCGGTACTTTTTTTGAACAGAAGGGGATATGCCGGTTTTGTATCCTGCCGTTCCTGTGGGGAAGCGTTGAAATGTCCACACTGTGATGTGGCGCTGACAGAACACAACAACGGAAAGCTGGTCTGTCATTATTGTGGCTATGAACAGCCACGGGTGGAAAAATGTCCGATGTGTGGTTCTCCGTATATCGGCGGTTTTAAAGCCGGGACACAGCAGATTGAGCAGGTTCTTCGAAAGACTTTTCCAAAGGCACGCGTTCTTCGAATGGATTATGATACAACGAGAACAAAAGGAAGTTACGAGAAAATACTGTCATCTTTTGCAGAACACAAAGCAGATATTTTGGTAGGTACGCAGATGATCGTTAAAGGACATGATTTTCCGGATGTGACGCTGGTCGGTGCGATTGCGGCAGATCTGTCGCTGAATGCTGCTGACTATCGCTGTGCAGAACGTACATTTCAGCTGCTGACACAGGCCGTCGGCCGTTCTGGCAGAGGGAGAAAAGCCGGTGAGGCGATCATACAGAGCTATCATCCGGATCACTATAGCATTCAGGCGGCTGCAAAGCAGGATTACGAAGCTTTTTATCAGGAAGAGATGGCATACCGTATGCTGATGGATTATCCACCGGCGGCACATATGCTGTCTGTGCTGGCATCCGGAGAAGATGAGAAGCTTCTGGAGCAGGGAATGGACTATCTTGCGAAGTTTGTAGAGCGCATTAGCGGAAAGTACAGAGTACATGTGATCGGCCCTGCATATGCATCCGTGGGAAAGGTAAATGATATCTACCGAAAGGTATTGTATCTGAAACACAAAGATGAACGTGTACTTCAGGACATAAAGAATAAAACAGAGAAATACATTGAAGTAAATTCCGGATTCCGGAAATTATATATTCAGTTTGACTATACATAAATATCAGGATCGCGAGAACAATTTGTTGTGGAGCAATCCGCAGTATTTATATGCACCACAAAAGAAGAAAAAGAGAGGAAGAATAATATGGCAATCAGAGTAATCAGAACAGAAGAAGATCCGGTTTTGCGAAAAATCAGCAAGCCGGTAAAAGAAGTAACTCCAAAGATCGTAACACTGATCGATGACATGCTGGATACCATGTATGAGGCAATGGGTGTCGGACTTGCAGCACCACAGGTCGGTATTCTGAAACGAATTGTAGTCATTGATGTAGGAGAAGGCCCGATCGTACTGATCAATCCGGAAATCCTTGAAACTTCCGGAGAACAGACCGGTGACGAAGGCTGCTTAAGCGTACCGGGAATGGCAGGTCAGGTGACTCGCCCAAACTATGTCAAAGTTAAAGCCATGGATGAAGATATGAATGAAGTGATCTATGAGGGAACCGAACTTCTGGCGCGTGCATTCTGCCATGAAATCGATCATCTTGACGGAAAAATGTACACAGATCTGGTTGAGGGAGAACTCCACAGAACCAGCTATGAGGAAGACTGATTGCAATAAAGAGCAATTAAGGTGATCACAGATTAAATAATGAAACAGCCCCATGTATAATGGGAGAAAAGAGGAGCAGACTACTATATGAAAATTGTTTATATGGGAACGCCGGATTTTGCGGTACCGCCTCTTGCGGCACTTGTACAGAATGGATATGAGGTGACTGCAGTTGTAACACAGCCGGATAAACCAAAGGGAAGAGGCAAGACACTTCTGCCGACACCGGTCAAAGAAGAAGCAATGAAACACGATATTCCGGTTTATCAGCCGCTCAAAGTGCGTGAACCGGAATTTGTGGAAACTTTAAAAAAACTGGAACCGGATATGATCATCGTAGCCGCTTTTGGACAGATCATTCCAAAGACGATCCTGGATATGCCAAAGTATGGATGTCTGAATATTCATGCATCGCTTCTGCCGAAATACAGAGGTGCGGCACCGATCCAGCAGGCCGTGATCGACGGAGAAAAAGAATCCGGTGTAACGATCATGCAGATGGGGGTTGGATTGGATACGGGAGATATGATCTCTCAGGCAGTCGTACCACTTGCTGAGGATGAGACAGGTGGAAGCCTTTTTGACAAACTGGCAGAGGAAGGTGCCGCTCTTTTGATCAGAACGCTTCCTTCAATTGCAGATGGAACTGCTGTTTATACAAAACAGCCGGAAGAGAGCCCGACACCGTATGCAGCTATGATCAGCAAGAAAATGGGTCTGATGGATTTTTCAAAAAGTGCTGTTGAACTGGAAAGACTGGTGCGTGGACTGAATCCGTGGCCGAGTGCATATACGTTTCTTAATGGAAAGACGCTGAAGGTGTGGAAATGTGCAGTTGAGCGTGCAGAATGTGGAAAAGAAGCACCGGGAACAATCATTGGTGTGGATAAATCCGGCATTCATGTTGCATGCGGAAGTGATACACTGATTCTGAAGGAAGTGCAGCTGGAAGGAAAGAAACGGATGGAAACAGACGCGTTTCTTCGCGGATATCAGGTAACTGCAGGGACGATGCTGAAAGATCATAAGGAGTGATGCGGATGTACGGATATGGATACGGATATTATGGATTTGACTGGACCTATGTGCTGCTGATCATTGGAATGCTGCTGTCACTTGCTGCATCTACAAGGCTGAAAAGTACATTTTCCTATTATCGCAAAATCAGAAGTGCATCCGGTCTTACCGGAGCGGAGACAGCAGAGAGAATCCTTCGTGCGGCAGGGATTACAGATGTACATGTAAGAGCAATTTCCGGAAGCCTTACAGATCATTACGATCCAAGGACAAAGACTGTAAGTCTTTCCGAGGATATCTATGATAAAACTTCACTGGCAGCAGTTGGTGTAGCTGCACATGAGTGCGGACATGCAATTCAGCATGCAATTGGCTATGCACCACTTGAATTCCGCAGCGCGATCGTTCCGGTGGCGAATTTTGGGAGCACGCTTTCCTGGCCGTTGTTTCTGATCGGACTTTTTTCAGGAATTCGCCCACTGGTAACAGCAGGAATCGTTCTCTTTTCACTTGCGGTTCTGTTTCAGCTGGTGACACTGCCCGTAGAGATCAATGCATCTTCCAGAGCTTTGAAAATGCTTCAGAGTACAGGAATTCTTGGGAGTGATGAGACAAAAGGTGCAAGAAAAGTACTGACAGCTGCGGCAATGACCTATGTAGCTGCACTGGCTGCTTCCATACTGCAGCTGCTGAGACTTTTGATACTTGCAGGAGGAAGAAGACGAGATGACTAGTGGAATCAATACAAGAGAAATGATCATGGAGATCCTTCTTCAGATTGATGAAGAGGGAGAACACAGTCATATTGCGATTCGTAATGCGCTTTCCAAATATCAGTTTCTGCCGAAACAGGAGAGAGCTTTTATCACAAGAGTCTGTGAGGGAACACTGGAATACAGGATATTGATCGATTATATCATCGATTCTTTTTCGAAGATCCCTGTTGATAAAATGAAACCGCCGATCCGCGAGATTCTGCGAAGTGCAGTATATCAGCTGAAATTTATGGATCGTGTGCCGGACAGTGCGGTCTGCAATGAAGCGGTGAAACTGGCACAGAAAAAAGGCTTTTATAATCTGAAACCGTTTGTAAACGGTGTACTTCGCACGGTGGCAAGGCAGATGGATGAACTGGAATATCCTCCAAGAGAAGAGAATCTTGTACGTTATCTCTCAGTTCGCTATTCCATGCCGGAAGAACTGGTGGAACGCTGGCTGAATGATTACGGAGAAGAGACAACAGAAAAAATGCTTGCAGATTTTCTGGAGGAAAAGCCGGTGACTGTACGCTGCCGTACATATCTTAATTCCGTAGATAAGATCTGCGAAAGTCTGAAAAATCAGGGAGTCAAAGTAGAGCAGGCACCATATCTTCCTTATGCAAAACGTATTTCAGGATATAATCATATTCTTGCACTGGATGCATTTATTCAGGGGAAAATGGTTGTACAGGACGTCAGTTCTATGCTGGTTGCCGAGATTGCTAATCCTCAGAAAGGTGACTATGTTATCGATATGTGTGCAGCACCGGGAGGAAAAAGCCTCCATATAGGAGATAAAATGGAAGGTTTTGGAACGGTAGACGCCCGCGACATCAGTCAGTATAAGGTAAACCTGATTGAAGAAAACATTCAGAGACTGAATTCCATCAATGTACAGGCAAAGGTACAGGATGCAACCATATTTGATGTGGAATCGGAATGCAAAGCAGATATTGTCCTTGCGGATGTGCCGTGTTCCGGATATGGTGTGATCGGCAAAAAGCCGGAAATCAAATACCGTTCGACAGCACAGAAGGAAGAAGAACTTGTGATCCTCCAGAGAACGATCCTGGACAAAGCAGCAGAATATGTAAAACCGCGAGGAGTACTGGTATTCAGTACATGTACGATTGCAAAAGAAGAAAATGAAGAGAACATGATGTGGTTTATGAACAATCATCCGTTCAAACTGGAAAGTATTGATGAATTCATACCGGAAGAACTTCGCTCAGAAACGACCGGACTTGGATATTTGCAGATGCTTCCGGGAGTGCATGGTACAGATGGGTTCTTTATTGCAAGATTCAGAAGGAAATAATTATGACAGATATCAAATCAATGACGATAGATGAGTTAAAAGAACTCATGACGCAGATTGGAGAAAAGCCTTTCCGTGCAAAGCAGATATACAGTTGGCTGCATGAACATCTGGTAACTTCTTATGATGAGATGGCAAATCTCCCGAAGAATCTGAAACAGAAACTGGCTGATTATCCAATCACGGCACTGGAAACTCTGGATGTTCAGATCTCAAAGGTGGATGGAACCAGAAAGTATCTGTTTCGTCTCTCTGACGGAAATATGATCGAAAGTGTTCTCATGCGTTATAAATATGGAAATTCCGTCTGTATTTCATCTCAGGCGGGATGCCGTATGGGATGTCGTTTCTGTGCATCTACGATTGGCGGCCTGACCAGAAACCTTCTTCCGTCAGAGATGCTGGATCAGATTTACCGCATTCAGACATCTATTGGAGAACGTATCTCCAATGTAGTGGTAATGGGGACCGGTGAGCCACTGGATAATTATGACAATCTGCTGCGTTTTATTCATATTCTTACGGAAGACGGAGGAATCCATATCAGCCAGCGAAATCTTACTGTTTCTACCTGTGGCCTGGTTCCGAAAATTTATGAACTGGCAGAAGAAAAACTTCAGATGACACTGGCTGTGTCTCTTCATGCACCGAATGATGAAAAGCGGCGGGAGTTAATGCCGATCGCCAATAAATATTCTATTGATGAATTACTGGCAGCCTGCCGCAATTATTTTGACAAGACTGGGCGCAGAATCACCTTTGAATACAGTCTGGTGGCAGGAGTGAATGACAGTAAAGAAAATGCGCAGGAACTTGCAGGCCGTCTGAAAGGGCTTAACTGTCATGTGAATCTGATTCCGGTCAATCCGGTAAGAGAGCGTTCCTTTGTGCGTTCCACACGTGAGGCAGTGGAGAATTTCAAAATTAATCTTGAAAAATGTGGAATAAATGGTACTATTAGAAGGGAAATGGGCAGCGATATTGACGGTGCCTGTGGTCAGTTAAGAAAAAGATATATGGAAAAAACAGAAAGTGAGAAGTGACATGAGGGTATATTCAGCTACGGATGTAGGGCAGAAGAGGAAGATGAACCAGGACTATGTGTTTGTTTCCGAAAACCCGGTTGGAAATCTTCCGAATCTGTTTGTCGTTGCTGATGGTATGGGTGGACACAATGCCGGAGATTATGCATCTTCGCATGCAGTTCAGACTTTGGTGGACGAGATTCGGAGAGATGCGGATTTCAACCCTATCAAGGTGATTCGTCATGCCATTGAGACTGCAAATACGGAGATTCTGGAACGCTCCCGCAGAGAAGAACATCTGAGGGGAATGGGAACAACGATCGTGGTCTGCACAGTTGTCGGTCACTATGCATATGTGGCCAATGTAGGAGACAGTCGTTTATACGTGATCCAGGGAGAAATTCATCAGGTGACAAAAGATCATTCACTGGTACAGGAAATGGTCCGTATGGGTGAGATCAAACCGGAGGAGGCAAGAAATCATCCGGATAAAAATATCATTACCAGGGCGCTTGGTGCAGAGAGAACCGTAGATATTGACTTTTTTGACCTGAAATTGGAGCCGGACAGTACGATTCTTATGTGTTCCGATGGTCTGAGCAATATGGTAGAGGACAGTAAATTAGAGGAAATCATACTGGACCAGACAGAGGAACTGCCGAAGAAGGGCGAGAAACTTCTGAAAGAAGCAAACCAGAACGGTGGTAAGGACAACATAGCAGTCATACTGGTAGAACCATTCACAAATGAGGTGGAAAAATGTTAAAGACGGGAATGATCATAGCAGAACGCTATGAAATCTTAGGTAAAATAGGCACCGGCGGAATGGCCGATGTATATAAGGCAAAGGATCACAAGCTGAACCGCTTTGTGGCAGTAAAAGTATTGAAGCCGGAATTCAGAGAGGATACAACTTTTATCCGCAAGTTCCGCAGTGAGGCCCAGGCGGCAGCAGGACTGACACATCCGAATATTGTCAATGTTTTTGATGTGGGTGATGATGAAGGTGTATATTACATCGTTATGGAGCTGATCGAGGGCATTACACTGAAAGAGTATATTGCCAAAAAGGGTAAACTTTCGATCAAAGAAGCAACAAGTATTGCGATTCAGGTATCTATGGGGCTGGAGGCAGCACATAATCACGGAATCGTTCACCGAGATGTAAAGCCGCAGAATATTATTATTTCAACAGACGGTAAAGTAAAAGTAACAGATTTTGGTATCGCAAGAGCTGCTTCTTCAAATACTATCAGTTCCAATGTGATGGGTTCTGTACATTACAGTTCTCCGGAACAGGTCCGCGGCGGTTACAGTGATGAAAAGAGTGATATCTATTCACTGGGTATTACATTGTATGAGATGGTAACGGGACGTGTACCGTTTGACGGAGATACAACTGTTGCGATCGCAATCAAACATCTGCAGGAAGAAATGGTACCTCCGAGTGTATATACAGAAGAACTTCCGTACAGTCTGGAGCAGATCATCCTGAAATGTACACAGAAGAGTGTAAATCGTCGATATGAAAAGATGGAGGATGTAATTGCCGACCTGAAACATTCTCTGATCGATCCGCAGGGGAATTTTGTGAAATTATCTTCTGTTGACAACGAAGCGAAAACAGTTGTGATCTCTGATGAAGAGCTTGGCGAGATCAAGCATACACCGAAAAACCGTACTTCACAGCGTAAGCAGGATGTGGCTGAGCTGGAAGATGAAGTATTGGATGATGATTATGATGACGACGATGATGATTACGAGGACGAATATCGCCGCAGACGTGAAGAAAGGAAATCCAGAAATAAAAAGAAACATAAAGCACCGAACAGTGCACTGACAATCCTGTCTCTCGTTGCAGGTGCAGTGATCCTTGTGATCGCAATTTTCTTTATCGGTAAGGCGGCAGGCATCATCGGTGGTGAAACACCGACAGATAACCAGCAGGAACAGAACGCAGATGCAACAGGTACAGATGAAGACGGAATGGTTATAGTACCGAATCTGGTTGGCAAGACAGAAGATGAAGCAGCGGCTTTGCTTGAAGAAGAAAAGCTTGGCAAACAGATGATGGGAGAAGAAAATTCTACTCAGGAAAAAGGCAGAATTTCTTCACAGGATATTCCGGCCGGAACAAAAGTAGAACAGTATACAACTCTGAAATATTATCTCAGTAAAGGTCAGCAGGAAGTTGTTATGCCTGATCTTTCCGGAGAGACCGGTATAGATGCACAGCAGACACTGGAAGATCTGGGACTGAATGTAACGGTACAGAAAGAGTACAGTGAAGATGATGGAACAGGCTATCCGATGGTAAATCCAGGATATGTGGATTCTGTTACACCGGCAGCTGGAAGCAGCGTTTCCGCAGGTGACGAGGTTACACTGGTTGTCAGCCGTGGTCTGGATTATGGCGATAGTGTTTCAGTGCCAAGCGTTGTCGGTATGACAAAGAATGATGCAATCACAACACTTGGAAAATGGACTGACATTAAGGTAACAGAGCAGCAGAGCAGCGATGTGGCATCTGGGGAAGTTATTTCTCAGAATCCGGCAGCAGATGAAACAGCAGATCCGGATCAGCCGATTGAAATTGTAGTAAGCAGTGGAAATGAAGCTCCGGCTTCTGATACAGAAGATACATCAGCAACAGATAATACTGCATCAGCACAGAGCACAGATAGCACACAGCAGAGTGCAGCTGCTGCAAATGGTGAAGTATGGAAATGTACACAGACACTGAATACACCGACCGGATATCAGGGAGGACAGGTTCGACTGGAACTTCTTCAGGATGTGAACGGAGAAACACAGTCTTCGATCATTGTGGACTGCAAACAGATAACATTCCCATATACACTGGATGTTACCGGAGCTCCGGGAGTCAGCGAAGGTACATTATATGTGTCAGAAGTAGTGGATGGTACGATCCAGCAGCTGGGACAGTATCCACTTACTTTCAAGAAAGCAGAGTAATACATGCAGGGTAAGATCATCAAAGGAATAGCGGGATTCTATTATGTATACGGAGAAGATGAAGTGCTCTATGAATGTAAAGCCAAGGGAATCTTCCGCAAAGATAATCAGAAACCGCTGGTAGGTGATAATGTGGAAATCACAATACTTGACCAGCAGGAACAAACGGGCAATCTGATCCGAATCCTTCCACGCAAGAATTCATTGATTCGTCCGGCAGTTGCAAATGTTGACCAGGCGTTTGTGATCTTTGCACTTGAAAATCCCAAACCCAATTTTATGCTGCTGGACCGCTTCCTGATCATGATGGAACAGGCAGAGGTTCCGGCAGTGATCTGCTTTAATAAAAAAGATCTTGCATCGGAAGAAGAAACCCGGACATTATGTGAAACTTACAGAAACTGCGGTTATCAGGTGATCCTTTCCAGTGCACTTGAAAAAGAGGGACTGGATGAGATACACAGGATCCTGAAGGGAAAGACAACAGTTGTTGCAGGACCTTCCGGAGTCGGTAAGTCTTCCCTGACGAATCTTTTGCAGGGAGAAGTACAGATGGAGACCGGCGAGATCAGCCGTAAGCTGAAGAGAGGCCGGCATACGACCAGACATTCACAGGTGATTCCGGTTGGAGAAGATACGTTTCTGATGGATACACCAGGATTCTCGTCTTTATATCTGATGAATATGGAAGAGCAGGATCTGAAAAATTATTTTCCGGAATTTCGAAAATATGAGGAGACATGCAGATTTCAGGGATGCAGACACATCCATGAACCGGGATGCAGAGTAAAAGAAGCTTTGGAGAATGGTGAGATCAGCAGACTCCGATATGAAGATTATCTAAGTTTATATGAAGAATTGAAAGAGAAAAGGAGATATTAAATGGAATATCGATTGTGCCCCTCAATTTTGTCAGCGGACTTTAACCGTTTGGGCGAACAGATTCAGACTTTGGAAAAAGCAGGAGTTGAATGGCTTCACATTGATGTTATGGATGGAGATTTTGTGCCGAGTATTTCGTTTGGAATGCCGGTGATCCGTTCTATCCGCAAAGAATCCAAAATGTTTTTTGACGTACATCTGATGGTATCGGCACCGGAACGTTATATTCAGGATTTTGTGGACTGTGGTGCAGATTCCATTACGGTACATGCAGAAGCATGTGAGGATCTGGAGAGAGCAATTGAACTGATCAGAGATGCTGGCGTCAAAGTCGGAGTTTCTATTAAACCGGCAACTCCGGTAAATGATATCAGCCATCTTCTGGAAGATGTGGATATGGTTCTTATTATGACCGTACAGCCAGGGTTCGGTGGTCAGAAATATCTTCCGGAATGTACAGAGAAGATCGTGGAGCTGAAGGAACTGATCGACAGAGAAGAACTGGATGTAGATATACAGGTGGATGGCGGAATCAACGATGAAACGATGGAAACTGTTATGAAAGCCGGTGCGAATCTTCTGGTTGCAGGTTCTTATGTATTTAGTGGTGATCTGGAAACAAATGTTTACAGTATACAGAAAAAGATGGACGAGATTAAATCAGAGATTGATTGAGGAAGAGCATGAAAGATGTGATCATCGTAAGCGGGGGCAATATCCAGAGAGATTTTGCCCTCGATTTTTTGAAGAAAAACAAAACAGAAAAAGTAGATCTGATCGCAGCAGACAGAGGTGTTGAATTTTTTAAAGGAACAGATTGGCAGCCGGAGGTAGCAGTAGGAGATTTTGACAGCCTTTCGGCTGAGGGGGCATTGTATCTGCACGGGCTGAGGGAGACAGAGATTATGCGTCTGAAGCCGGAAAAAGATGATTCGGATACACAGTCTGCCGTGAATTTTGCGATTGACCGTGGTGCTGAGCGGATTACGATCCTGGGTGCGACCGGAAACCGGATCGATCACCTTATGGCTAATTTCGGACTGCTGGTACATGGAAGGAACCGAGGTGCGGATATCATACTGGTCGATCAGTGGAATTATATGAAACTGATCGAAAGTCATACAGTTCTTAAGAAAGAGGAACAGTTTGGCAAATATGTTTCTTTCTTTTCGCTGGAGGGAGATCTGACAGGTCTGACACTGAGAGGGTTCAAATATCCACTGAATAAATATCATCTGAAAGTTTCAGACAGTGGACTTACAGTCAGTAATGAAATTGTAGATGAAGAGGCATGTGTAGAGTTTGATGCAGGCTCCTTACTGATGCTGATGACAAGAGACTGACTGAAAAACAGCGAGGGGAATACGCTTGACAGATGAAACTGACAGAGGTATACTTTAAAAGATAATTTTATAAGAAAACCAATGAGAGTGAACAGAGTTCATGAAGGGGTGCACCACCGCGGGTGTATTTCTTTGTGGACTCTTTTTTGTTGGTTTCACACAGGAGGACAATATATGATCACAGTAAATGGAGTAAAAAGAACTTTGGAGCAGCCGTTATCTGTTACAGAATATCTGGAGAAGAACCAGTATGTACCAGTACAGGTTGCCATTGAATTAAATGACCAGATCCTGGCAAGAGAACTTTATGGAAGCACAATTTTGAAAGAAGGGGACGTTATGGAAATCGTTAGTTTTATGGGCGGCGGAAGCGGCAGGAATGAAGAAATGGACAGAACAGAAGATAAACTGATTCTTGGAGGACATGAATTTACATCTCGTTTTATTCTTGGATCCGGTAAATTTTCACTGGATCTTGTAAAAGCATGTATCGAAAAAGCAGGAACACAGATCATTACGCTTGCCCTTCGCCGTGCAAATCAGGGGGGCCTTGCGAATATTCTGGATTATATTCCAAAGAACATTACGCTTCTTCCAAATACCTCTGGAGCGAGAAATGCGGAGGAGGCTGTGCGTATCGCGAGACTTTCCAGAGAGCTTGGATGTGGTGATTTTGTCAAGATTGAAGTTATCCATGATTCCAAATATCTTCTTCCGGACAACTATGAAACGATCAAGGCAACAGAGATTCTTGCAAAAGAAGGGTTTGTAGTTATGCCGTATATGTATCCGGATCTGAATGCAGCAAGAGACCTGGTCAATGCCGGTGCAGCATGTGTAATGCCTCTTGGATCTCCGATTGGTTCCAATAAAGGAATCTGCACAAAAGAATTTATCCAGATTCTGATTGATGAGATTGATCTTCCAATCATTGTAGATGCCGGAATTGGAAGACCATCCCAGGCATGTGAGGCGATGGAAATGGGAGCTGCCGCTGTTATGGCAAACACCGCAATCGCAACTGCAGGTGATGTACAGGTGATGGCAGAAGCATTTAAAAAAGCAATTGAATCAGGCAGAAGTGCTTATTTATCCGGATTTGGACGGACTTTGGATAAGGGAGCCAGTGCTTCTTCACCGCTTACGGGATTTCTGCACGACTAAAGACTATCAGATAAAGGAGAAGACAAAATGTCATCAAATACAACAGAACATGGCGAACATTTTAACGAGAGTATCGTCAATGAAGTAATTCTGGAAGATATGAAAAAAAACCGTATCGATCATATGAAATATCTTCCGGGAATGGAGACAATGGAAGAGTCCGATGTTATGGAACAGGTCATCACAGCGATGAATGCTTATGATTATGATCAGTATACAGAAAAGGATGTCCGCAGAGCACTGGAACATGACAATCGGACGGTTGAGGACTTCCAGGCACTTCTTTCTCCTGCGGCACTTCCACTTCTGGAAGAGATCGCGCAGGCGGCGAGAGTGGAGACAAGAAAACATTTTGGAAACAGTGTATATATGTTTACACCAATCTATATCGCAAACTACTGTGAAAATTACTGCATCTACTGCGGTTTTAACTGCCACAATAAAATTCGCCGTGCACAGCTGAATGCAGAGGAAATTGACAAAGAGATGGCAGCAATCGCAAAGACCGGTCTCCAGGAAATTCTGATTCTTACCGGAGAGAGCCGTGTAAAGTCCGATGTGAAATATATTGGTGAGGCGTGTAAGATCGCAAGAAAATATTTCAAAGTGATCGGGCTGGAAGTTTATCCGATGAATTCGGATGAATATCATTATCTGCATGAATGTGGAGCCGATTATGTGACTGTTTTCCAGGAAACTTACAATTCAGATAAGTATGAAACACTTCATCTGGCCGGACATAAACGAATTTTTCCATATCGCCTGAATGCACAGGAACGTGCATTGAAAGGTGGTATGCGCGGTGTTGGTTTTGCTGCACTTCTGGGACTGGATGATTTCCGTAAAGATGCCTTTGCTACCGGTTATCATGCCTGGCTTCTTCAGAGAAAATATCCACATGCTGAGATTGCATTTTCCTGCCCGAGACTGCGTCCGATCATTAATAATGACCGGATCAATCCGATGGATGTGCATGAACCTCAGCTTCTGCAGGTAGTCTGTGCATATCGGCTGTTTATGCCATTTGCCAGTATTACGGTTTCCACCAGAGAGTGCGAAAGAGTTCGTGACAATCTGGTTAATATTGCGGCAACCAAAATTTCCGCCGGGGTTAGTACAGGTATTGGAAGCCATGTAGAGGATATCGAGGACAAGGGAGATGACCAGTTTGAAATTTCAGACGGAAGATCTGTGGATGAAGTATATCAGGCCCTTTTGAATCATGATCTTCAGCCGGTCATGAACGATTATGTCTATCTGTAAAGAAAAAAATGGTGCCAGAAACGAAAATGCTGGTGCTGCAGAATATAGAAATATAATAGCAGTAACGAACCGAAAACTCTGTGAAAGACATTTTCTTGAACAGGTGGAGAGAATCTGCCAGATGCATCCCAAAGCACTGATCCTGCGGGAAAAAGATCTTTCAGAGTCTGCATATGAAGCAATGGCAGGACAGGTTCTTAAGATCTGTGGCAGATATGATACACCATGTATGCTCCATAGCTTTGTAGAAGTGGCCCGGCGACTGCACCATCCATATATTCATCTGCCTCTTTTTTTACTGGAAGAATATTGTGGAAAACTCAATGATTTCCGAATAGTAGGTTCGTCCATCCATTCTCCGGAGGAAGCGGTCAGGGCACAGAAAGCAGGCGCAGCCTATGTGACGGCGGGCCATGTTTATGTGACAGACTGCAAGAAAGGGCTTCCACCACGTGGACTTGAATTTCTGAAAGAAGTCTGTACAAAGGTAACAATTCCGGTGTATGCTATAGGAGGAATTCATGCAGGAACCGGACAGATACAGGAAGTAATGGACTGTGGGGCATCCGGCGGCTGCATCATGTCGGAGATGATGAAAATTTGATAGAATATGAACTGATACGTTCCAACAGAAAGACATTGACGATTCAGGTAAAACCAGATGGACGTGTTATCGTACGGGCACCGGTCCGGCTGGCGAAATACAGGATTGCGAAATTTGTAAAAGATCACGAAACGTGGATATTTGTACAGCAGGAGAAACTGGAGAAATATCGTGAGAATATGCATGTGATCACAGACGAAGAGCGTCAGGAAGGAATTTTGCAGGCAAAAAAGATCTTTCCTGAACGTACCGCATATTTTGCAGAAAGGATGGGAGTTACCTATAACAGAATCACGATCCGGGAACAGAAAACCCGTTGGGGAAGCTGCAGCTCTGCGGGAAATCTCAACTTCAACTGGAAGCTGGTACTGATGCCATCGGAACTTCTTGATTATGTGGTTGTCCACGAACTGGCACATCGTAAAGAAATGAATCATTCGCCGCGTTTCTGGGCAGTTGTGGAAAAAGAACTGCCGGATTACCGCGAACGAAGGGAAAAATTGAAAAAAATGGGAAAACAGCTGGGATAAAACCCGGCTGTTTTTTTGCCATTCATGCAAAAGTAATGTATAATATAAATATTTACTGACGAATTATATCAGATTTAAGGCAAGGAGGCGGAACACGATGAAAAATATGGTCATATATTTACTGGCAGTCAATTTCATTACTTTTCTGTTGTACGGAGACGATAAGAGCAGAGCACGGCGTCATGCCTGGAGGATCCCGGAGAAAGTTCTGATGGGGGCTGCAGTTATAGGCGGAAGCATCGGAGCTTTACTTGGGATGAGTATTTTTCATCACAAAACAAGAAAACCGAAATTTTATATAGGTATTCCGCTGATCATGCTCATAGAAATTGGTCTGGCAGCCTGGGTTTGGTATACAGGTGGACATTTCTGAGCAGACTGTAGAGAACAATAGTGAAAATATGCAAGAAAAGAGGATAAAAACATGCCAGGAACATTGATCTGTTATGGAGATTCCAATACATATGGATATGATCCGCATGATACAAATGAAGGAAGATATCCCAAAGAGGTCCGATGGACAGGAATACTGGATACAGAGACAGACTGGAAAGTCGAAAATCATGGTGTAAATGGACGAAGCATACCACATACGGTCAGCACTGTAAAATTTGCCTGTCAGCAGGTTCGAGACTGGCATCGAAAGCCGAATTCGGTATGGCTTCTGGTAATGCTTGGAACAAATGATCTTCTGGAAAATCCGGATTTTACAGCAGCGGATGTGGCAAAGAGGATGGAACGCTTTCTGAAGCGAATGATGGAAGAAGCAGGACTTGCAAGCAGAAAGATGCGCCTTCGTCTGATCGCACCGCCGGCAATGCAGGAAGGACAGTGGGTGGACCGTCCGGAACTTCTGACGGAATCCCGCAATCTGGGAAAAGAATATAAAAGGATTGCAAAGCGCCTTGGGATTGCTTTTACAGATGCCAGTGGATGGGAAATCCCGACAATTTACGATGGAGTTCATTTTACGGAAGAAGGACACCGTATTTTTGCAGAAAACATTCGAAAAGAATTAAATATTTAAGAATGATAAGGAAAAAAGATAATGGTAAAGGTAGATTTGATCACGGGCTTTCTTGGCTCTGGTAAGACCACATTTATAAAAAAATATGCCCGTTATCTGATGGAGCAGGGACAGAACATCGGCATCCTTGAAAATGATTTCGGAGCCATCAATGTGGATATGATGCTTCTTCGTGAGCTGGAAGGTGAGAACTGTGAGCTGGAAATGGTAGCCGGTGGCTGCGATAAAGACTGTTACAGAAGACGTTTCAAAACAAAACTGATTGCAATGGGAATGTGTGGTTACGACAGAGTTCTGATCGAACCGTCCGGAATCTTCGATGTAGATGATTTCTTTGATGCACTTCATGAAGAACCACTGGACCGCTGGTACCAGATTGGGAATGTGATCACAGTTGTGGATGCGAGTCTGGAAAAAACACTTTCAAAGGAAGCGGATTACGTGCTGGCTTCGGAAGTTGCCAACGCAGGATGTGTACTCTTAAGCAAAATACAGGATGCATCTGCAGAAGAAATTCGACAGACAGTTGCACATCTGAACTGTGCATTGCAGGAGATTCACTGTTCGAGAGTTTTGAAAGACGAAGTGATCTGCAAGGACTGGGAAGATTTCACAGAAAAAGAATTCAAAAAAATCCTGGAGTCCGGTTATTTGGTCGAGGATTATGAGAAACTGTATGTAGATCAGGACGAAATTTTTCAGACATTATTTTTTATGGATGAGAAGATTGCTGTATCAAAAGCAAAACATGCAGCCAAAAAAATCTTTGAAGATCCTGCCTGCGGTGGAGTTTTGCGTATTAAAGGATTTTTGCAGGATGGAGAAAACTGGCTGGAACTGAATGCAACGCAGCACGAGATAAGCTTAAAACCGATCGGTGCAGGACAGGATGTGCTGATCATCATCGGCGAGAAATTAAACGAGGAGAAAATTAGATATTATTTGGAATGATCTGCTGTGTTAAAGAATACAGCATAGAGGAAGTAATGGAGGAACAATACAAAATGTCTGTTGAAACAAGAATACTATTTACGGATCTGGATGGAACTTTACTGAATGATCGTAAGGAAGTGACATCGGGAAACCAGGCGGCAATTGATGAAGCTCTGGCATGTGGACATAAGATCGTAGTCTGCACAGGGCGTCCTCTGGCGAGTGCGCGTGTCTGTGCGGCAAAAGCCGGACTGGATAAAGAAGGCTGCTATGTGATCTGCTTTAACGGAGGACAGATCTATGATCCATATCATGAAAAGACCGTTTACGGTAAAACCTTCTCAAAGGAAACTGCGGCAAAGATCATCGGGGAAGCTATGAAGCGTGATCTGCATATTCAGAGTTACTCAGATACACATATTCTTTCTGCCAGGGATACGGAAGAACTTCACAGATATGCAAAGATCAATCAGCTGCCCTACAAGGTTGTAGAATGTGCGGCAGATGTTGTGCCGGAGGATCCGTATAAACTGATCGCGATCACACCGGCAGAACAAAAAGAGAAAAATATTTGTTTTCAAAAAGAAGTGATCTCGCAGTATGCAGGAGAAGTACACAGCTTTTTCTCTAATGACTGTTATCAGGAAATCGTACCAGAGGGAATATCCAAGGGATTTGCGGTCCGATGGTTCTGCGATTATCTGGGAATCCCGATTGAGAATTCTGTAGCCGCCGGAGATGCACAGAACGATGTGGAAATGCTGAAAGCGGCCCATGTGGGAGCTGTCATGTGCAATGCTTTTCCGGGAATTGCGGAATATGGAAACTATGTGACGGAACACGATAATAACCATGACGGAGTGGCGGAGATCATTCATAAATTTATATTGAAAGATGCCTGAGAAATCAAAGTAGAAGATATCATTGCAATTCGGAAATGATCCCCCGGGGGTAACTGTAAGCAGGATATCGGATTTATGGGGATATAGACTTTTTTACACATGTGTGATAAGATTGAATAAGTATGAAATCTAATAAAATAACGAAATGGAGAACTATAGAGAAATGAAACTTGGAATTGTAGGACTGCCAAATGTAGGAAAAAGTACACTGTTTAATTCACTGACAAAAGCCGGAGCAGAATCTGCCAATTATCCGTTCTGTACCATTGATCCGAATGTTGGGGTTGTTACTGTACCGGATGAGAGACTGAAACTTCTGGGAGATTTTTATCACTCAAAGAAAGTAACACCGGCGGTGATCGAATTCGTTGATATCGCCGGACTTGTAAAGGGCGCTTCCAAAGGTGAGGGACTTGGAAACCAGTTCTTGGCAAACATTCGTGAGGTAGACGCGATCGTACATGTTGTACGCTGTTTTGAAGATCCGAATGTCATTCATGTAGACGGAAGCATTGATCCGCTCAGAGACATTGAGACGATCAATCTGGAACTGATCTTTTCTGATATTGAGATCCTGGAACGTCGAATCGCCAAAGTTACCAAAACAGCCCGTATGGACAAAGAGGCTGCAAAAGAACTGGATTTCCTTCAGAGAGTGAAGAAGCATCTGGAAGACGGCAATATGGCAATCACTATGGAACTTGAAAATGAAGATGAAGAAGCATGGATGGGAACCTATAATCTGCTTACCTGGAAACCGGTCATTTATGCTGCCAATGTAAGTGAGGATGATCTTGCAGATGACGGAGAATCCAATGCTCATGTACAGGCGGTACGTAAATATGCAGCAGAGCAGAAGAGCGAAGTATTTGTGATCTGTGCAGAAATTGAGGAAGAAATTTCTGAACTTGATGATGATGAGAAAAAAATGTTCCTCGAAGATCTGGGGCTGAAAGAGTCCGGTCTTGAGAAACTGGTAAGGGCAAGCTACAGACTTCTGGGCTTGATGAGCTTTCTGACATCAGGAGAAGATGAGACTCGTGCATGGACGATCAAAATCGGAACAAAGGCGCCACAGGCAGCCGGTAAGATTCATACAGACTTTGAAAGAGGATTTATCAAAGCAGAGGTTGTGAATTATCAGGATCTTCTGGACTGTGGTTCTTATGCAGGTGCAAGAGAAAAAGGACTTGTCCGTATGGAAGGTAAAGAATACATCGTACAGGATGGAGATGTGATCCTGTTCAGATTCAATGTATAAAAATCGATAGCCTTAAAGGTATATCGGTTTCTGTACAACATATCCGATAATACGAAGTATATGATAAAGGGGTTTTATGGAGATAACAGTAAGATTTCCGAATCTGGGGTTTTTGTTTGAATATGAGGACAGAATTTTTTCTGTTCTTGGATTTGATATCACAATATACGGGATACTGATGGCTGTAAGTCTGCTTATTGGGCTGGGGATGATTCTTCTCTGCGCCAGATGGCAGAAATTGAATCTGAATCTCTGCCTGGGAGCGTCAATCTCGGCACTGGTCGGTGGAGTGATCGGAGGCAGGCTTTATTACATTGCTTTTTCATGGAGTCAGTTCAGTGGTAAATCCTGGAAGATCCTGTGTGATATACGCAGTGGCGGTATCTCTATTTATGGAGCAATTCTGGGGGGCGTGCTTGTGGCAGCTCTCTTCTGCCGGCTCAGCAGAACGTCATTCTGGAAAATGGCAGATATTGTATGTATGGGACTGCTCAGCGGACAGATAATAGGTGTATGGGGAAACTTTTTTAACCGAGAGGCTTTTGGCGAGTACACAGACAGTCTGTTTGCAATGGGACTTCCGATGGATTCCGTACAGAAGAGCGCAGTGACAAAGCTGATGAAACAGCATCTGGTAACTTTCAGAGATATGGATTACATTCAGGTACATCCACTGTTTTTCTATGAAAGTATCTGGTGTTTGCTGCTGCTTCTGATTTTGCTGCTTTATACCTGGAGAAAAAAATTTGAAGGTGAGATCTTTCTCAGATATCTTGCAGGATACGGGCTGGGCAAGTGTGTGACAGAGTGGCTTCGCACGGATAAACTGTATATTCCGAAGACAAAGATACCGGTTTCCCTGCTTGTGTCTGCTGCACTTTTCCTGATCTGTGGCATTGTTGCGACAGTGCGAAGGATTCTTTCAAAGAAAAGAGAGAAGGTTAGCAGACGCAGGAGAGAGGAGCGTAATGCCGCAGAAGAGAAAAATGATGGCAGCAGACTGGAAGACATTCATAACTTTGAGAATGTACAGGATGAGTTCAGAGACATTCTTGAAGAACTGGATAGAGCGGGAAAGATGGTGGCTGAAGAAGATACGGAATCAAATGAGTCGGAAGATTCAAAATCCGCAGAAACTGCTGAAACGACAGAAACGGAAGTTTCAGAGTCTGTCGAAGATGCGGAAGCGGCAGAAGCTCCGGCGTCTGCAGAAACTGTTGAATCAGAGAGTAAGGGAACGGAGGGATCTGACGAATCAGCTGAGGCTGAGCCAGAGGCTGGACCGGATGATCGCGAAGATGTATAAATAATAAACGGGTAACATGAAAATAGACATGTGACAGAGTTAAAGGGGGTTCTCCAAAGGGAGGACCCCCTTCGCTTTTTAAACAACTTTGAAAATTAGAAAATCTTCTGTAATACTCTCGTAAAATATGGCAATTTTCCGCTTAAAATGTATAAAATTGTTCAGAAAAAAACTACGATTCCCACTTGTATTTTCAAGGTAAATAGGTTAGAATGATTTTATAAGTGGTAGAAAGTGGTGAATAGTGGTGGCGAATGGAGGGAATGTGGCATATTTATCCATTTCCGCCGGCAGATACGAAGGGGAGAATCGTATCTCACGAGAGTAGGTGAGTTTATATGTTCATGGGCGAATACAATCATACAATCGACGCGAAGGGGCGTCTGATCATCCCTTCCAAATTCAGAGAACTCCTGGGAGAGGAGTTTGTTCTGACAAAGGGACTTGATGGTTGTCTCTCTATTTATCCTATGGATGAATGGAATGCCTTTGAAGAAAAACTCAGAGCCTTACCACTTACAAACAAAAATGCCAGAACCTTCACACGTTTCTTTGTAGCAGGTGCGACAAACTGTGAACTGGACAAGCAGGGGAGAATTCTTGTACCGCAGACGTTACGGGAATTCGCTGGTCTGGAAAAAGACGTTGTGCTCACCGGAAACCTCAACAGAATTGAGGTATGGAGCAAAGAGAAGTGGAGCGAGAATTGTGATTATGATGATATGGACAGTATTGCAGAGGGTATGCAGGACATGGGTATCATCATCTAAGCATTACGCCGGAAAGAAATCCAACAGGAGACGGATATGGAATTTAAACACAAATCTGTATTACTGGAAGAAACCATCGATGGTTTAAGGGTAAAACCTGATGGTACTTATGTGGATGGAACTCTGGGAGGAGCAGGGCACGCACAGGAAGTGTGCCGCAGACTTTCTGCCAAGGGGAGATTTATTGGCATAGATCAGGACCAAGATGCAATAGTTGCTGCGAGTGAACGGTTGTCCGCCTATGGTGACAGAGTTCAGATTATTCGCAGCAATTATTGTTACATGGCGAATGAGCTGAAGAACCTGGGAATTCAGAAAGTTGATGGAATTGTTCTGGACCTGGGAGTTTCGTCTTATCAGTTAGACAATGAAGAGCGTGGATTTACCTATCGTGTGGATGCACCGCTGGATATGAGAATGGACCAGAGACAGAGCCGCACAGCTGCGGATATTGTGAATGGTTATGATGAAAGAGAACTGTACCGTATCATTCGTGATTACGGTGAAGATAAATTTGCAAAAAACATTGCAAAACATATTGTGGCTGCGAGAGCCAAAGCACCGATTCAGACAACCGGAGAACTGACTGAGATCATACGACAGTCAATTCCGATGAAAATCCAGGCAACTGGAGGACATCCTGCAAAGAGAACTTTTCAGGCAATCCGAATTGAACTGAACCGGGAACTTGATGTTCTGAGAGAATCACTGGATGGGATGATCGATCTTCTGGATGATGGCGGAAGAATCTGTATTATTACCTTTCATTCTCTTGAGGACAGGATTGTAAAAACAATTTTCCGAAAAAATGAAAATCCATGTACCTGTCCACCGGATTTCCCAGTATGTGTATGTGGCAAGAAATCCAAAGGAAAAGTGATCACGAGAAAACCGATTCTGCCAAGTGAGACAGAAATGGAAGAGAATCCGAGATCTAAGAGTGCAAAACTCAGAATCTTTGAAAGAAGATATCTTTAATTAAGTATAGAAGTAGAAAGTTGTGAGATGTAGATGGAGAGGACGAACAGAGCAGTCACATCCAGAAAAAACAGAACAAATGCCAGAAATGCCCGTGGAATGTATGTGGATGGGAATGCGGTGCGAAGACTGCAGGAAGTTCCTGCGAGACCGTATCAGGCTCCTGGAGCGCAGACCGCGCGGCGAGTTCGTGAAAATATGCCGGAGAGACCGGCTGCTCAACCGAGACAGCTCAGTCGGGAAGCACAGAGAAACAGAGAAAAAGCAAAGAGCATGGGACGCGGTTTTGTGGTGTTCCTTGCAGTGGTAAGTGTTGCCGTACTTTTTTGCTGTGTCAATTATCTTCAGCTGAAATCGGAGCTGACAGGTAAGATAAAAACAGTTGCTTCTCTGGAAACAGAACTGTCACAGATTAAAGAAGACAACAATGCATATGAGAGTCAGGTAACTTCAGATGTGGATCTGAATACGATCAAGAAGCTTGCCATAGGGCGTCTGGGAATGAATTATCCGAAAGATGACCAGAAAAAGACTTATACTATGCCGAGTAACAGTTATGTAAGACAGTATCAGGAAGTTCCTGAGTCCAAGAGGTGATAGATCATTGAGCAATACCAATACGAGGAATCGAAGAAGACCTCAGAAAAAAATTAATCACAAAATGAGAGGAAAGCTAGTAGGACTATTCGCTGTAGTGTTGCTAGCTTTAGTTGGTTTACTGGGCAGAATTACTTATATTAATGCTACCAGTGGCAAAAAATACAAAAAACAGGTTCTGACACAGGCACAGCAGAAGTATCAGAGCAGTACTCTTCCAGCGAAAAGAGGAGATATTTATGACCGTAACGGTAATATCCTGGCGACAAGTCAGAAAGTGTATTCTGTGATCCTTGACTGCAAGACCATCAACTCTGATGAAAAATATGTAGAACCGACAGTAAGAGCACTGACAGACGTGCTGGGACTTGATGAAGACAAGATTCGGTCGATCCTTTCCGCCGAGGATACGAAGAACAGCCAGTATCAGATCCTGAAGAAGCAGCTCTCCATGGATGAGAAAAAAGCTTTTGAAGATTATGAATCTCCGGCTGAAGACAGCGAGCTGTCAGATGCACAGAAAGCAGAGCGGGCAAATATAAAAGGGGTATGGTTTGAAGAAGATTATCTGAGAAGTTATCCGTTTAATGAGCTTGCAAATGATGCGATTGGATTTACACTTTCCAGAGATACGGCAGACGTAGGGCTGGAGAGTTACTATAACAGTACGTTGATGGGGACGGATGGCCGTCAGTATGGATATATTAATGACAATGCAGATGTGGAACAGACGATCATCGATCCGAAAGACGGACAGAGTATTGTAACAACCTTGGATGTGGGTGTACAGCAGATTGTTGAAAAATATGTTAATGGATTTAAAGAAGCCATGGGAGCAAAAAATATCGGTGTGATTGCAATGAAGCCATCTACCGGTGAGATCATTGCCATGGATGGCGGGGACCGTTATGACCTGAATAATCCGCGTGATCTTTCGAGTATTTATTCTGAGGATCAGATTGCAGCGATGAATGATGAGGATACGGTGACAGCCCTGAATGCCATGTGGAACAATTTCTGTGTGACAGAGACGTATGAGCCGGGATCTGTTGTGAAGCCGATCGTTATGGCGGGTGCACTGGAAAAGGGTAAAATTTCGGAGAACGATACATTTGTCTGTGATGGTGGACAGACCTTTGGTGCGAATGGCGATACGTACATCAAATGTGCGGTTTGGCCGGATGCACACGGAACAGAGGCACTGCGGGATGTTATCGCGAACTCCTGTAACGATGCGATGATGCAGATTGCAGCCAAGATGGGAACGGAACAGTACCTCAAGGCACAGACGCTGTTTAACTTCGGAAGCCGTACCGGAATCGACCTTCCAAATGAAGGTTCTGGTGTGATTCATACTGCAGATACGATGGGCGAGACAGAGCTTGCATGTTCCGCGTTCGGACAGGGATTTACCTGTACCATGATCCAGGAGATCAACGCCATGTGCTCTGTTATCAATGGAGGCTCCTATTATCAGCCTCATCTGGTAAGTGAGATCAAAGACAGCAGTGGTTCAACTGTAAAGAAATTTGATCCGATTCTTATGAAACAGACAGTTTCTTCAGAGATATCAGCAGATATCCGTTCTTACATGCAGGCCAGTGTGCAGGAAGGTACCAGTGGTACTTCAAAGGTACAGGGATACAGTTCTGGTGGTAAGACCGGTACTGCCGAAAAGTTTCCGCGAGGCAACGGCAAATACCTGGTTTCTTTTATCACTTTTGCACCGGTGGATGATCCGCAGATCCTTCTCTACGTGGTTGTTGATGAGCCGAAAGCAGATGAGCAGGCGGACAGTAAATATCCACAGTATATCGCACAGGGAATTCTGTCAGAACTTCTTCCGTATCTGAATGTTACTCCGGATGAATCTGAAGACGGCAGTGTTCCTGAGACGGAACTCTGGGAAGGATTTAAAGGCCACCTGGTAGATGTATCCGGAAGTAGTGTGGATGAAAAGGGAAATCTGGTGGATGGCAGTGGAAACCGCGTGGATCTTGAAGGAAACCGTATTGATGAAAATGGCTATCTTTTAAATGACAACGGAGAACACAAGCTGGATGATAACGGACAGTATATCATGTCCACATATCTGATTGCGTCTTCTTCGGATTCAGACACTACGTTGAAGGAAGCGATTTCAGATACCAATGTTCCTGCACCACCGGAAGAGGATGAATCGGACACTACAGAAAATAACGATATGGAAAGCGAAGGCATCACAAATGAAGAGGCCGGGCTGGACTAAATAAAGAGTCGTACACATCTCCTCTGGAGAACAGTCATATATTGTTAAGACTGTTTTCCAGAGGATTTTTTTATGAAAAAAAATTATACATTTCATAAAAGGAAAGTGTGGATCGTTTTCTTTTTGTGTCTGCTGATGATCTTGTGTCTGATTGGCAGACTGATCTATCTTATGGGCTTTCGTTCGGATTATTATTATGAAAAAGCGGAGGATCTTCATGAACGGGAAAGAGACATTAAGGCCGCACGTGGTGAAATTGTGGACGCAAAGGGAAAAGTACTTGCTGCAAATAAAACAGTGTGTACGATTTCTGTAATTCACAGTCAGATAAAAGAGCCGGAAAAAGTGATCGCTCTTCTGACAGAAAAACTGGGGATATCTGAGCAGACTGTACGGAAAAAAGTAGAAAAAATTTCTTCCATAGAAAGAATACGTACAAATGTGGAGAAAGAAACAGGAGATGAAATTCGAAATGCAGGATTTGCGGGGATAAAAGTAGATGAAGATTACAGGCGTTACTATCCGATGGGGACACTCGCGTCGAAGGTGCTTGGGTTTACAGGCGGGGATAATCAGGGAATCATTGGACTGGAAGTGGAATATGATGATATTCTAAAGGGAAAACCTGGAAAAATCCTGACAACAACGGATGCGAGAGGGATTGAACTGGACGGAATCGGTGAAAACAGAGAAGAACCACAAAAAGGCTATACACTGAGAATAAGTCTGGATGCAGATATACAGAAATATGTACAGCAGGCGGCACAGAAAGTGATGGAAGAAAAACAGGCCGAAAGGGTTTCCATACTCCTTATGAATCCGCAGAATGGAGAAATTTATGCCTGTGTAAATGTTCCGGAATTTGATCTGAATGAGCCTTTTGAACTGAATTCAGGCATGGATGCAGAAGGGATGAGTGAAGAAAAAAAACAGGATCTTCTGAATCAGATGTGGAGAAATCCGTGTCTGAATGATACATATGAACCAGGATCGACTTTTAAGATCATTACGATGGCAGCCGGCCTTGCGGAAGGAGTAGTATCATTGAACGATTCTTTTTACTGCCCGGGATATAAGCTGGTGGAGGACCGGCGAATCCACTGTGCGAACCGAAGAGGCCATGGAGCACAGAATTTTGTGAAAGGTGCGGAAAATTCCTGCAATCCGGTGTTTATTGAGGTGGGATTACGGCTTGGTGTGGATAAGTACTATCAGTATTTTCGACAGTTTGGACTGATGGAAAAGACCGGGATCGATCTTCCGGGAGAGGCGGGAACGATCATGCATCAGGAAGAAAATATGGGAGAAGTGGAACTTGCGACGGTATCGTTTGGACAGTCTTTTCAGATCACACCGATTCGTCTGGCAGCAACTGTGAGTTCCCTGATCAATGGTGGAACGCTGATCACTCCTCATTTTGGAGTGGCGATTGAGTCATCAGATGGAGAAACAGTAAAGGCGCTGGAATATTCCAATGGCAGAAAGATTCTGGATGGCAAGATCTCTGAAACTGTCCGGTATATCCTGGAGCAGGTAGTTGAGGAGGGATCCGGGCGCAATGCAGCAGTGGAGGGATATCGGATTGGCGGAAAGACTGCAACATCACAGACGCTTCCCAGAAGTGCAAATCGCTATATTTCTTCGTTTCTGGGATTCGCACCGGCAAATGATCCGAAAGTTCTTGCATTGTGTATTATCCATGATCCACAGGGAATTTATTATGGAGGAACGATCGCAGCTCCCGTTGTGAGAAGTATCTTCGAAAATATACTCCCGTATCTGGGAGTTGATAAATCAGACGAAAAGCCTTATAATCAAACGTAATAAAAAACGAAAGAATGATAAGAGGTGTGAGGATGAATATTCAAGTTGTATTCCCGGTACTGATCTCATTTGCGATCAGTGTGATCCTGGGACCAGTCATCATCCCGTTTCTGAGAAAACTCAAGATGGGACAGACAGAACGAGTGGAAGGTGTGCAGTCGCATCTGAAAAAGGCAGGAACTCCGACAATGGGTGGAGTGATCTTTCTGATCGCTGCAGTGGTTACTTCTCTGTTCTATGTAAAAGACTATCCGGCAATTATTCCAGTACTGTTTCTGACACTTGGATTTGGAATCATCGGTTTTCTGGATGATTATCTGAAAGTTGTACTGAAACGTTCAGACGGACTGCTGGCATGGCAGAAATTTGGACTGCAGGTCGTTGTGACCGGTATTTTTGTTTTTTATATCCTGAACTATACAAATATTGATCTTGCAATGCGTATCCCATTCTGGCCGGATCATTATCTGAACCTTGGATGGCTTGCGATTCCGGTGCTGTTTTTTGCTGTGATCGGTACTGTAAACGGTGTGAACTTTACAGATGGCCTGGATGGACTGGCTTCCAGCGTGACTTTGATCGTAGCGGTATTTTTTACCGTAGTTTCCATTGGAACAAAGAGCGGGATCGAACCTGTGACAGGAGCCGTTGTCGGTGGACTGATGGGATTCCTTCTGTTTAATGTATATCCAGCAAAAGTGTTTATGGGAGATACCGGTTCTCTGGCACTGGGCGGATTTGTGGCAGGTGCTGCATATATGATGCAGATGCCGCTGTTTATTTTGCTGATCGGTCTGATTTATCTGGTAGAAGTACTTTCTGTCATGATTCAGGTAACTTATTTTAAAGCCACTCATGGCAAACGTATCTTTAAAATGGCGCCAATCCATCATCATTTTGAACTGTGTGGATGGTCAGAAACGAGAGTTGTAGCAGTATTTTCTGTAATTACTGCTGTTATGTGCCTGATCGCACTTCTGGCGTTATAAGATGTCCGGACAAAAAGGTCAAAATCCACATGAGCTTGCTCATAGGTAATAAGGAGGAAATTAAAATGAATTTACAGGGGAAAAAAGTGCTTGTATTTGGTTCCGGAAAAAGTGGAATCGGTGCAGCAGAGCTTCTGGCGAAAGTAGGGGCGCAACCTGTCATTTATGATGGAAATAAAGATCTTGATAAAGAGACTGTAATAAAAAAAGTTCCAGATTGCAACAATATTGAAGTATATGCAGGAGAACTTCCAGAAGAAGTGCAGAAGAGACTGGATCTGGCAGTGTTGAGTCCTGGTGTACCGACGGATATTCCGCTTGTAAAGAGCTTTTATGAACAGGGACTTCCGGTATGGGGTGAGGTAGAACTTGCGTATCGTACCGGCAAGGGAAGAGTACTGGCAATTACAGGAACAAATGGCAAAACAACTACAACAGCTCTTCTGGGAAAGATTATGAGTGATGCAGAAGATTCTGTTTTTGTAGTAGGAAATATTGGAACTCCATATACATCAAAGGCACTGGAAATGAAAGATAGCTCCACAACAGTGGCCGAGATCAGCAGTTTCCAGCTGGAAACAATCGAAGAGTTTGCACCGAAGGTAAGTGCAATCCTGAATATTACGGAAGACCATCTGAACAGACACCATACGATGGAAGAATATATCCGCGTCAAAGAACTGATCGTCAAAAATCAGACAGCAGAGGATTACTGTATCCTGAACTATGAAGATGAAGTGCTTCGTGAGTTTGGCAGACACATTGTTCCGAAAACTGTGTATTTTTCAAGCGTGAGAAAACTGGACGAGGGTATTTATCTGGATGGAGATCTGATCGTACTGAAAACAGCAGACGAAGAAATCCCTCTGGTACATACAGGAGAACTGAAACTTCTCGGACAGCACAATTTTGAGAATGTTATGGCGGCATCTGCAATGGCATATTATGCAGGTGTGTCTGTGGAAAATATCCGTAAGAGCATCTGTGCGTTCACAGCAGTAGAACACCGCATTGAATATGTCATGGAGAAAAATGGTGTTGCATATTATAATGATTCCAAGGGAACCAATCCTGATGCAGCAATAAAAGGAATCCAGGCAATGAACCGTCCGACGATCCTGATCGGTGGTGGTTACGACAAAGGTTCCAGTTATGATGAGTGGCTGAATTCTTTTGACGGGAAGGTAAGATATCTGGTGCTGATCGGCCAGACGCGTGACAAGATCAAAGAGGCGGCAGAACGTCTTGGTGTCTGCCCATGCATTCTCTGTGAAAATCTTGAGGAGGCAGTAAAGATATGTGCCGAAAAAGCCAATCCTGGTGATGCGGTACTTCTTTCACCGGCATGTGCAAGCTGGGGACAGTTTGATAATTATGAACAGCGTGGAGACATGTTCAAAGAATATGTAAGAGCATTGTAATATAAGACCAGACTTCTGTGACGGAAGTCTGGTCTTTGCATATATTAACTGTAAGAGACTCTGTGGGAGTGGATCATTTGGATGAAATTCACGTGATTGGGGGAAACTGTCTTAAGGGCAGCATAACTGTGCAGGGATCAAAAAATACAGTACTTCCGATCATGGCTGCATCACTGCTTCAGAGGGAAATCTGTGTTCTGAGAGGCTGTCCGCGTATTCTTGATGTCTGTTATATGGAAGAAATCCTTCACATTCTGGGAGTCGTTACCTGGTGGAAGGGCCATGATCTGTATCTTGACTGCAGCAAAGTCTGTGGAAGGGAAATTGCCTCGGAATATACAGGAAGAATGCGTTGTTCTGTGATTCTGCTGGGAGCACTTCTCGGCAGAAACCAAAGAGGTGTGATCGGTTATCCGGGCGGCTGCGTGATCGGAAAACGTCCGATAGATCTTCATCTGTATGCGCTGAAAAGTCTGGGTGCGATAATTTCAGAAAAAAACGGAAAAATTCAGGCAGATTGCAAAAAACTGAAAGGGCAGGAGATAAATTTTCCTGACAGAAGTGTAGGGGCCACGGAACAGGCACTGCTTGCAGCTGTTCTGGCTGAAGGAGAGACCGTACTCAGAAATTGTGCAAGAGAACCTGAGATTACATGGCTTTGCAGATTTCTGCAAAAGATGGGAGCACGGATCTTTCATGAGAAAGAAGGGTGCATCCGGGTTCAGGGAGTGACCTCTCTTTACGGGACAGAGATGCTGATACCGGCAGACCGGATCGTTACGGGAACATATCTTTGCGCGGCTGCAGCTTCGCGTGGATCAGTGACTGTGGAGAATGCACCTGAGGGAGAAATGGAGGCGTTCCTTGAAGTATATCGGAAAATGGGTGGACAATATGAATGGAAGAGTGGTAAACTAATAGCGAATGGAGCCGGAATACAATTTTCGGTTCCGTTTCTGGAAACAGAAGCTTATCCGGGATTCCCGACAGATCTTCAGTCACCACTGCTGGCAGTACTGACTACAGTTCCGGGAATAAGCCGTATAAGGGAGAATATATTTGAGAACCGGTTTAAGATATGCAGTGAACTTACAAAAATGGGGGCACACATAGAAGTCAGGGGAAGCGAAGTAAAAATTTGTGGAAGCAGATTAAAGGGATGCAGGCTGCGGGCAGAGGAACTGAGAGGTGGAGCAGCGCTAGTGATTGCGGCTCTTGCAGCAGATGGAGAATCTGTGATAGAGGGTGTTCCTTTTATCCGAAGAGGGTATGAAGACATTTGCAGAGATTTGAGGTACCTTCAGGCAGAAATCTATATGGAGGATATCTTATCGGTTTGAGTTAATATGAGTTCAGAGGATACAGGTATTAGTTTTTTATGAGAACATCCAATTACAGGAAATTTAAAATAACAAAAAAACAGGCGAAACTGGTCGGAGGAGCTGCTGCTGTTGCTGTTCTGGCCGGGATTATTTTTTTCTTTGCTTTTTTTCATGTGTCAAAGGTGGAAGTGATGGAAAGTAACCACTATACAAAAGAAGAACTGAAGGAAATGGTTCTTACAGGAGCTTTTTCTTCTAATTCTGTTCTGGCACCGATCACGTGTTCAAAAAATAATGTGCAGGGTGTGCCATATATTGAAGGATATTCCGTCAGCAGATCCGGTCGGAACTCGATCGTGATCAGTGTCCGTGAGAAAAGTGTAGTGGGTTGTATCCCATATCTTGACAGCTATGTGTATTTTGATCGAAATGGAATGTTTGTAGAAGGCGACAAGACCAGGGATGAGTCTGTCCCCTATTTTGAGGGTATTCAGGTAAAAAAAGTTGTTATGAATGAAAAACTTCCGATTAAGGATGCTGTTCTAAATACTGCGGTTGCACTTTCTACGATTTTTGCAAAAAATGATCTCCAGCCAGATTATATCCAGCTGGAGGATGATTCCACCATAGACCTTATTTATGGAGACATCACGGTAAAACTTGGAAAAGATAAATATCTGGAAGATAAAATGTCCAGAATGGTTGCGATTCTTCCACAGATTACAGGTGAGAAGGGGATCCTTCATATGGAGAATATCACAGAAAGTTCTAAAACAGTGACTTTTGAAAAAGAGGAAGAGGAAGTAACTGCAGAGAACTGGACCGGAGGTTATGATGAAAATGGTGATTATACCGGTGATGGTGAATACGATGAAAATGGCAATTATGTAGGAGCAAAACCAAAGACGGCACTTGATTATGCAAAAGAAAACTGGGTAGGCGGTTATGACGAAGAAGGCGATTATACAGGTTCCGGTGAATATGATGAAAATCTGAACTATGTTGGATCGGAGCCGACGCAGGAACTTCTGGACAGCTTTGGAGACTGGACAGGCGGATATAATGAATCCGGTGGCTTTGATGGTGTCAGCGAGTATGACAAAGATGGCAACTACGTGGGACCTATGCCGGATAATGACGGCACTTCTTCAGGTGATACTTCAGAGGAAGATTCAGAAGAAGACAGTTCTGATACGAATACAGATTCCTCGGATGAAGATACTGAGAGCTACAGTGATGAAGAGTCGGATGGCTGGGATCAGGGAGATACAGATGAGGAATCTTATGAGTGATGGAAATGGCGAATAATAGTGAAAAAAGTATAAAAAAACAAAAATAGTAGTTGATTAATTCGAAAAAAAAATATATGATATATCTATATGCAGCCTGATACGCTGATATCAGGTAAATAAAGGAGGAAGTACATTGTTAGAGATTATGTCAAATGAAGCTGAGTCCTCTGCAAAGATTATTGTAATCGGTGTAGGCGGGGCTGGTAATAATGCAGTTAACAGAATGGTGGAAGAAGCCATCGGAGGAGTTGAGTTTGTTGGTGTAAATACTGATAAACAGGCCCTGACACTTTGCAAAGCTCCAACAGTACTTCAGATTGGTGAAAAGATTACAAAAGGCCTTGGCGCCGGTGCACAGCCGGAAGTTGGTCAGAAGGCCGCTGAAGAGAGCATAGAAGAAGTAAAACAGTTGATCGAAGGTGCTGACATGGTATTTGTTACCTGTGGAATGGGTGGTGGTACCGGTACAGGTGCAGCTCCTGTTATTGCAGCAGCAGCTAAGGAAATGGGAATCCTGACCGTTGGCGTTGTAACAAAACCTTTCCGTTTTGAAGCAAAAACACGTATGAACAATGCTCTTACAGGAATCGAGAATCTGAAGAAAGCTGTTGATACATTGATCGTTATCCCGAACGATAAACTGCTCGAGATCGTAGACCGTCGTACAACTATGCCGGAAGCACTTCGCAAAGCTGACGAGGTTCTGCAGCAGGCTGTCCAGGGAATTACAGACCTGATCAATCTGCCGGCACTGATCAACCTTGACTTCGCGGATGTTCAGACAGTTATGACAGATAAAGGAATCGCACATATCGGTATTGGTGAGGCCAGAGGAGATGACAAGGCTATGGAAGCTGTTCAGCAGGCTGTATCCTCTCCGCTGCTTGAGACAACCATCAAAGGTGCTACTCATGTGATCATCAATATTTCCGGAGATATTTCTCTTATGGATGCAAATGATGCAGCAAGCTATGTACAGGAGCTGACAGGTGAAGATACAAACATCATCTTTGGTGCTATGTATGATGATTCTGTTGCAGACTATGCTAAGATCACAGTTATTGCAACCGGATTATCCGATACAGCTGCAAAGACCACTCCATTTGGTACAAGAAGCAATACAACACCATTTGGTGTACGTAAACCGGCAGCAGGTACATCTGCACCGTCTTCCAGTACAATGTCCATGCCAAGCTTCAGTCTGCCGACTATGAACAATGGTTCTTATACAGGCAAAGTTCCGACCAGCACAGTACAGAAGAAAGATATCCAGATTCCGGATTTCCTGAGAAACAGATAGGAAGCGACAGGATCAGAAACTGAATGATTCAGACATAAAAAAGACGCTGTTTGATGCAGCGTCTTTTTGAGTGTCAGGATCAGCATTTGCAGGAGAAGGTATTACATTTTGTTTCGTTACATCCGTCTGTGCTGCATCCGGCCACATCAATGGCAGAAGCCGTACATTTGCGCTGATCGTTATAGGTACATTCCTGAGCTTTACAGTCGATGTTGATTTTTTCACAGCCGCAGTGATGAGCTTTGCTGTTTGTCATACCGGCAGTCGCGCGGTCACGAAAACTTCCACAGTTTGTTTCATCTGCACGATGAGCATTATCTCCTGTAATCTCAATATCGCCTCTGGAACAGAGCTCATTTTCATTGTAAAGACATTTTGTGGCACTACATTTCAGAATTGTCATAATAGAAGCCTCCTTCTTATATAATGATATGATTATGCATAACAGCAAACGTCATGCAGGAATAGTATGCGCTGAAAAAATAAAAATATGTATAAAAAATAACTTGACATTATATAAAAGACATGATATCTTTTTAAAGTACGTGGAAAACAAAGCAGAGTTTCACTCTCACCTCAGCGCATATAATGCGACTCAGGTTGATATATCGCAGCAGGCTGATCTACAGAGATCGGGGAATGCACAGAGATAAAAATGAAAAAGAGATTTCATTTGGTTATCCCTGGATATAGCAGAGTGTGGAAACTGTCCATACTCTTTTTTGTTTTCATAAGACAGGGTGGAGTTACTGTTCCTATACAGTAGCTGAGAGATTCAGGTTTATCATTTATTTAAATGTATGGAGGTGTACTACAATTAGCAATTTAATGATTAACGAACAGATCAGAGACAAAGAGGTACGTTTGATCGGACCGGATGGAGCACAGCTTGGAATCGTTTCTTCAAGAGAAGCATTTGCAAAGGCTCAGGAAGCCGGACTTGATCTTGTTAAAATCGCACCGCAGGCAAAGCCGCCGGTTTGTAAAATTATCGACTACGGCAAGTATCGTTATGAGCTCTCCCGTAAGGAAAAAGAAGCTAAGAAAAAACAGAAGACAATTGACATCAAGGAAGTACGTCTTTCTCCAAACATTGATACCAATGACCTGAAGACGAAGGTCAATGCAGCAAGAAAATTTCTTTCTAAAGGAGACCGTGTTAAGGTTACATTACGTTTCCGTGGAAGAGAAATGGCACATATGGCAAGCAGCAAACATGTACTTGATGATTTTGCAGAACATCTTGCAGATGTGGCAGTTGTTGAGAAAGCCCCTAAGATTGAAGGCAGAAGCATGACAATGTTTCTCAGCGAAAAGCGTTAAGCAGTTATCACAGACAGCGTGTTTTGGCACGTGTTCTTGATAATAAGAAATAAAAAACAGTACCACGAATTAAGGAGGAAATAATTATGCCTAAGATTAAAACTTGTAGAGCAGCAGCAAAACGTTTCAAAAAAACCGGAACCGGAAAAATCATGAGAAATAAAGCTTATAAGAGCCATATCTTAACAAAGAAATCTCAGAAGAGAAAGAGAAATCTGAGAAAAGCTACTGTTGTTGATTCTACAAACCTTAAGAACATTAAGAAAGCACTGCCTTATTTATAATAATAAGCAGCAGATGATATTGGAAGACGAACAGGAGGAAATAAGAAATGGCAAGAATTAAAGGCGGATTAAACGCAAAGAAAAGACATAACCGTACATTAAAACTGGCAAAGGGCTACAGAGGAGCTCGTTCCAAACAGTATAGAGTAGCAAAACAGTCTGTAATGAGAGCACTTGCAAGCTCCTATGCAGGACGTAAACAGAAAAAACGTCAGTTCAGACAGCTTTGGATCGCTCGTATCAACGCAGCTGCAAGAATGAATGGACTTTCCTACAGCAAAATGATGCATGGTCTGAAAGTTGCAAACATCGACATCAACAGAAAGATGCTTGCTGAACTTGCAGTAAACGACGCAGAAGGATTTGCAGCACTTGCTGAAATCGCTAAAAAAGCAGTAGCATAAGTTGTAAAATTATGGAGACCGTGGAGTTCTTTATTGAACCACGGTCTTTTTTTGAACCTAATGTCCGTTTGAGGACAACAAGAGTTCTCGAGAAAAACACAAAATATTAAATAAATCTAAAATTTCTGCTTGCAATCGTGATAAGTGAATGCTATAATCAACTACATTAAAGCTTTAGCAAATGAAAGTAAAGCTAGCTGAAGTATAAGATAGGAGGATCTTATTATGAAAAATATGAAAAAAGTACTTGCTGTAACAGCAGCAGTAGCTATGACAGCAGCAATGATGCCGACGGCTGTATTTGCGGATGATGCGGAGACATTCAAGATCGGTGTAATCGGACCTATGACAGGTGACAACGCACAGTATGGTCTTGGTGTATACCACGCAGCACAGGTTGCAGCAGAAGAAATCAACGCAAACGGTGGATTCAACGGATACAACGTAGAAATTCTTGACGCAGGTGATGATCAGGCTGACCCGGAGAAGGCAGTAAATGCATACAATGACCTTCTTGACAAAGGAATGCAGATGCTTTGCGGAACTGTAACATCCGGTTCCTGTATTGCAGTCGGAGCAGAAGCAGCAGAAAGCACATTCATGTTTACACCATCTGCAACAGCAGTGGACAGTATCACAGCAGGAAGCAACGAATTCCGTATGTGCTTCACAGACCCTGCACAGGGAACAAAATCTGCACAGTACATCGGTGAGCATAGTCTTGCTACAAAGGTAGCAGTTCTCTATGATTCATCCGCAGACTACAACTCAGGTATCAACGATGCGTTCGTTGCAGCAGCAGAAGAAAACGGTCTGGAAATTGTAGCTGATGAAGCATACACAGCAGACAGCAACACAGACTTCTCTGTACAGCTTAAGAAAATCAAAGACAGCGGCGCAGAACTTCTGTTCCTTCCTAACTACTATGCAGACAATGCTCTGATTCTTCAGCAGGCACATGATGCAGGTATGGACGACGTTAAGAAATTCGGTGTAGACGGTATGGACGGTATTCTTGGAGTAGAAAACTTCGATACATCTCTTGCAGAAGGCGTTATGCTTCTGACACCATTCTCTGCTACATCAGAAGATGAGAAATCTCAGGCATTCGTTAAAGCATACGAAGATGCTAACAAAGATGAGGTTCCGAACCAGTTCGCAGCAGATACATATGATGTAATCTATGCAATGAAAGCAGCAGCAGATGCAGCTGAGATCACACCGGATATGTCCAACGAAGACATCAGCGCAGCTATGTCTGAGGCAATGCTGAGTGTAGAGCTTGATGGTCTTACAGGTAAAGCAAAATGGACAGAAGACGGCGAGTGCGATAAAGAGCCAAAAGCTTTCGAAATCCAGGACGGCGCTTACGTAGAAATGGAATAATCAGATTAAAATAATGTAATCAGAGGACGGGGGACGGTTGCCTGTTATCACAGGGCCGTTCCCCTTTCTTGAGCTAATATGACAACTATTTAAAGAGGTGCATTATGAGTTTTTTATCCTATTTAAAAGATGGAATCAGCCTGGGCAGTATCTATGCGATCATTGCCCTGGGGTATACAATGGTATACGGTATCGCTAAAATGCTGAACTTCGCTCATGGTGATGTCATCATGGTCGGTGCATATGTGATCCTTACCGCTGTTACCAGAGGAGGCATGTCTCCGGTGCTGGCTGTTGCACTTTCTGTAATCTTCTGTACCGTTCTTGGTATGGTGATCGAGAAAGTAGCGTACAGCCCGCTTCGTAAGGCGTCATCCAACCTGGCTGTACTGATCACAGCGATTGGTGTCAGCTATTTGCTTCAGAATCTGGCACTTTTGATTTTCGGTGCAGATGCCAAGAGTTTTGTAACTGTTATTGATGTACCGTCGGTGTCTTTATTTGACGGACAGCTTGTTATTAAGGGAATTACGATCGTAACAATCCTGAGTTGTATTGTGATTATGGCCGGTCTGATGCTTTTTGTACAGAAGACAAAACCAGGACGTGCCATGCAGGCCGTTTCTGAAGACCGTGACGCAGCACAGCTCATGGGTGTCAATGTCAATGCGACAATTTCGATGACATTTGCAATCGGTTCCGGACTTGCAGCAATTGCCGGACTTCTTCTCTGTCAGACCTACCCGACACTGACTCCATATACAGGCGCCATGCCTGGTATTAAGGCATTCGTAGCAGCCGTATTTGGTGGTATCGGATCCATTCCGGGAGCCATGGTCGGCGGTATTCTTCTCGGCGTGATCGAGATCTTCGGTAAAGCCTATATCTCTTCTCAGGTTGCAGATGCGATCTGTTTTGCGGTTCTGATCGTGGTACTTCTTGTAAAACCTACCGGACTGTTCGGAAAGAACATCCAGGAGAAAGTATAAGGGGTGGTCAGAATGAAAAAAACAATGAACAAAACAACAAAAAACAATTTTATCAACTATGGAATTGTAATCGCAATTTTTGTGATCGTAGAGATCCTTTCCGGAACAGGAAACCTCTCAAGACTTCTTACAGGTCTGCTGGTTCCGCTTTGCGTTTATACGATTGCGGCAATCTCTCTGAACCTGGTTGTAGGTTTTTCCGGTGAGCTGAGCCTTGGCCATGCAGGATTCATGTGCGTTGGTGCATATTCCAGTGCATTATTTTCTCACATTGCAAGTAATATCCCGCAGGTGCCGAGATTTATCCTTGCAATTCTGATCGGTGCAGCAGTAGCAGCAGTGTTTGGTGTGATCATCGGTATCCCGGTACTTCGCCTTCGTGGTGACTACCTCGCAATCGTAACGCTGGCATTCGGCGAGATTATCAAAAACCTGATCAATATCCTGTATGTCGGTTTTGATGAAAACGGACTTCATGTTGCAACAAGTTCTGCAAATCTCAAGCTTGCAGCAGGCGGCAAACAGATCCTCAAAGGTGCACTTGGTATTTCAGGAACAGGTGCTCTTTATAAAGACGTAAAGCATTATTTCTTCCCGATCGGAATCATTCTGGTATTGCTTACGCTGTTTATCGTACAGAACCTGGTAAACTCTAGAAGCGGACGTGCGATCATGGCAACCAGAGATAACCGTATTGCGGCAGAATCTGTAGGTATTGATGTGACGAAGTTCAAACTTCTTGCATTTACTATTTCAGCAGCTCTTGCAGGTGTTGCAGGCGTACTGTATGCACATAACCTTTCTATGTTAAAGGTATCCGGATTTGACTACAATATGTCTATCCTGATTCTGGTATATGTCGTGCTTGGTGGAATCGGAAACTTAAGAGGTTCTATGATCGCAACGATCATTCTCTATGCACTTCCGGAACTTCTCCGTGGATTTGCAAACTACCGTATGCTGATCTATGCGATTGTCCTGATCGTTATGATGCTCTTTAACTGGGCACCGGCAGCAAGAAACTGGAGAGCTCGTACCATGGAAAAAATCAGAGGCACTAAGAACAAAAAGGAGGCAGCTTAACTATGGCAATGTTAGAGGTAAATCATCTGGCTATCCAGTTCGGCGGTCTTCGTGCGGTTGACGGATTTAACGTATCCATCGAAAAAGGTCAGCTGTATGGTCTGATCGGACCGAACGGTGCCGGTAAAACAACAATTTTCAACCTTCTTACAGGTGTGTACAAACCGACAGAAGGTATCATCAAGCTTGACGGACAGGATATCACAGGAAAGAGTACGATCGAGATCAACAAAGCAGGTATCGCACGTACTTTCCAGAACATCCGTCTGTTTAAGGATATGCCGGTTCTTGACAATGTTAAGGTCGGACTTCACAATCATCATTCTTATTCTACACTGACCGGAATCTTAAGACTTCCGAAATATCACAAAGTAGAAAAAGAAATGAACGAAAAAGCAATGGAGATCCTTAAGGTATTTGACCTCGACAAAGAAGCCGATACACTTGCAGGAAACCTTCCATATGGTAAGCAGCGTAAGCTCGAGATCGCCAGGGCACTGGCTACCAATCCGAAGCTTCTTCTTCTGGATGAGCCGGCAGCAGGTATGAACCCGAATGAAACACAGGAACTGATGGATACCATCCGTTTTGTACAGAAACATTTTGATATGACCATTCTTCTGATCGAGCATGATATGAAACTGGTTGGAGGTATCTGTGAAGAGGTAACCGTACTGAACTTCGGACAGGTGCTTGCGCAGGGTGAGACATCCAAAGTTCTGAAGGATCCGGCTGTTATCACCGCATATCTGGGAGAATAAGGAGGAAGATCAAATGTCAATGTTGGAAGTAAAAGATCTCCAGGTTTATTATGGCGTGATTCAGGCATTGAAGGGAATTTCCTTTCATGTAGAACAGGGAGAAGTTATTGCACTGATCGGTGCAAACGGTGCTGGTAAGACCACGACCTTACAGACACTGACCGGAATCATCCCGGCAAAAGCAGGAAGTATTATTTACGAAGGTAAAAATCTTACCAAAATACCGGCACATAAGATCGTTGAGATGGGTATGGCTCATGTGCCGGAAGGACGTCGTGTATTTGCAGATATGTCTGTATATGAGAATCTTCTGATGGGTGCTTATACAAGAAAAGACAAGAACGAGATCGCTCAGAGCCTGGAAATGGTATACAAAAGATTTCCTCGTCTGAAAGAACGTACAGGACAGCGTGCAGGTACACTCTCCGGTGGAGAGCAGCAGATGCTCGCAATGGGACGTGCGCTGATGAGCAAACCGAAGATCATTCTGATGGATGAGCCTTCAATGGGGCTGTCACCGATCTTTGTAAATGAGATCTTTGATATTATCAAAGAAGTAAGTGAGAGTGGAACAACGGTTCTGCTTGTTGAGCAGAATGCGAAGAAAGCCCTTTCTATTGCTGACAGAGCGTATGTCCTTGAAACAGGAAGCATCACTCTGGAAGGCAAAGCAGATGATCTGCTTCATGATGAATCTGTCCAGAAAGCATATCTGGGAGAATAAGGAGGAAATCGGTATGAATCAGGTTGTAATCACAATCGCAAGACAGTATGGAAGTGGCGGTCGCACCGTTGGTAAAATGTTGGCAGAGCGTCTGGGAATCTCTTTTTATGATAAGCAGATTATCCAGATGGCGTCTGATGAGAGCGGAATTGATGTAAAACTTTTCGGTAAAGTAGAAGAGGGAGATAAGGTAAAGGGGTCTCTTTTTGGAAATAAAGAATGCATTTACAAAGGAAATCTGCATCAGCCGGGAAGTAAGGAATTCATTTCAGACGAAAATCTTTTCAACTATCAGGCAAAAGTGGTCAATGATCTTGCAGAAAAAGAATCCTATGTAATTGTCGGACGATGTGTCAATTATGTTTTCAAGGACAGACCGAATACATTGCGTGTATTCATTCATGCACCATGGGAGTTCCGTGTAGAGCAGGCATCTCAGAAGATCTCCGGATCAAGAGAGGATGTCGAGAAATTCCTTCTCAAAGATGATAAGCGTAAACAGGATTATTATCGTAAATTTGCAGGTGGTCAGTGGAGTGATGCCACGAATTATGATCTCTGTCTGAACAGTGGAAAACTCGGATTTGACAAATGTGTGGATGCAATTGAAACACAGCTGAAGATCATGTTTGGTAAATAAAATACAGGACCATTACAGAGCACTGAGGGCTTTTTGCGAGCCCCGGTGCTTTTTTTCTGCCACATTTCATATACTGAACAGAAGGATAGTTGTGTCTGGGATTTGAAACCGGAATATGAAAAAAAGAAAAGCAGGAATTGTGATATTTGTGATCGTACTGATCATAACTGCGGTGCGGATAAAAAGTATGGACTCGCACCGTATTTCAGGCAGAATCCTGGCTGAAAATATAGCAGGTCCGGGGATGATGCGGCTGGTGGAGCAATCCATGCAGGCCCAGGCACAAAAAACATCAGTTACGGAAATAGCTGTGAAAGAATGGAAGCATCCGCAGGCGGCACTGACATTTGACGACGGACCGGATATCAGGTATACACCACTTCTTCTGGATGGTCTGAAAGAGCGGAATGTCAGAGTTTCTTTTTTTCTTCTTGGAGAGAAGGTTGAACAGTATCCGGAGCTTGTAGAACGGATGCAGAAAGAAGGGCATCTGGTAGGAAACCATACCTATCATCATGTACAGCTGAATAAACTGAATGAGACGAAGGCAAGGGAAGAAATCCTGAAAACAAATAATCTGATCTATGAGACAACAGGTGTTTATCCACTGTACCTGCGCCCGCCGTTTGGTGCCTGGAAGAAAAATCTGGAACTTTGTGTGGAGATGCTGCCGGTATTCTGGACGATCGATACACTGGACTGGAAAGTGAAGAACACAGAAAAGATTGTCCGTACCGTGAAGGAACAGATTGAGGATGGTGCAATCATTCTGATGCATGATGAATATGATACTTCTGTTGAAGCGGCACTGCAGGTTGTCGATGAACTGAAAAATCAGGGATATGAACTTGTAACAGTAGATCAGCTGATCCTGCCATAGAGCAGGGACAAAACAGCTGTTTGGTTTTGATTGCTTTTTTTCAGGAATTTCGTTATACTGTAAAGCAGAGACAGGCATAAGCCGGAGAAGAAGAAAGAAACAAAGGAGCTGTGCATATGGGACGTTTTTTCAGTATGGACAATAAGTTTTTTACATTTATGAATAAGGTGGCAGATCTGTGTATTTTGAATATCATCTGTCTGGTCTGCTGTATTCCGATCGTTACTGCCGGAGCATCTATTACGGCTATGTATTATGTGACACTGAAGATGGTCCGGAATGAGGAAGCTTATATTGTTCGGAGCTTTTTTAAATCTTTTAAAGATAATTTCAAACAGGCGACAATTATTAATCTGATCATGATCGCCGTTGGTGCGGTTCTTTATCTGGATCTGAATGTTGCCAAAAATATGCCTGGAAGTGCCGGTCAGATTTTTCATGTGATCTTTATGGCATTTGTGATCATATATTATGTACTGTTTTTATATGTTTATCCGGTTCTTGCCAGGTTTTACAATACGATCCGTAATACGATCAAAAATGCACTGTTCATGGCAATCCGCCATCTTCCGTATACAGTTGTCATGGTACTGATCGGACTTTGTCCGCTGCTGTTGTTATTTATAGGCTCTTATCAGATACAGTCCACGTTGTTTGCTCTGTTTCTGGTCATGGGATTCGGAGTGATCGCGTACTGTAATTCCTTCTTCCTTGTAAAAATATTTGATCATTATATGCCGAAGGAAGAAAATGAAGAACAGAAAAGCGAAGGCACAGAAGTATGAATACAGATGCGGTGACACAGCAGAAGAACTGGAATGGAAAGCCGTATCATTCGCTGGATCATATGCTTAGGGAAAGGTTCGGAGAAAAAGTTTATAAGGTGACTCTGAACGGAGGAATGTCCTGTCCCAACCGGGATGGTAAGCTTGGCAGCAGAGGCTGTATTTTCTGCAGTGCCGGTGGAAGTGGGGATTTTGCAGCAGATGCGGAGCTGTCGGTAACAGAGCAGATCGACAGTCAGATCGCATTGCTTTCTGCAAAGCGGCCAATCCATAAATATATTGCTTATTTTCAGGCATATACCAATACGTATGCACCGGTGGAATACCTGCGGAAAATCTTTACAGAAGCGCTTGCGCATCCGTCAGTGGTCGCATTATCCATCGGAACGAGACCGGATTGTCTTGGCGAGGATGTACTGGATCTCCTGAATGAACTAAACCAGAGGAAACCGGTATGGGTAGAACTTGGACTTCAGACGATGCATGAGCGTACCGCTGCCTATATTCGACGAGGATATCCCCTTTCCTGTTTTGAAGATGCAGTACAGAATTTGCGGAAGCGCCAGATTGAGGTGATCGTGCATACGATACTGGGACTGCCGGGAGAATCAGAAAAAGACATTCTGGAGACAATGCAGTATCTGAATGGACAGGATATTCAGGGAATTAAACTGCAGCTTCTGCATGTGCTGAAGGGAACCGATCTGGCAGAGGATTACCTGGCCGGGAAATTCCGAGTCTACGAAAGAGAAGAATATCTGAATTTACTGATAGATTGTCTGGAATATCTGGATCCGTCAATCGTTATTCACAGAATGACGGGAGATGGACCGGAGAAGCTGCTTATCGCACCATTGTGGGCAAGCCGGAAGCGGGAAGTTCTGAATCTTCTTCATCACGAAATGAAGGTTCGTAACAGCTGGCAGGGCAAACAGCTGCAATAAGAAGCGAGAAGCCTGACTTGTGTGAGAAAGAGGTGATTGAAATGGCAGAACCATTTACAACTTATAAACTGATCGTTTTATATATGGCGAAACATTCAAAAGAAACACTGACAAATTCTCAGATTTCAGAATTTATACTGGACAGAGATTACACAGATTATTTTCAGCTTCAGAAAGTACTTTCTGAACTGGTAGAAACAGAGCTTCTGAGAAAGCGAACAATTTCCAACAGTTCCTATTATGAGATTACGGAAGAGGGAAAAAAGACACTTTCTTATTTTGAAAAAGAACTGTCGGGTGAGATTAAGAACGAAGTAAAAGATTATCTGCAGACGCATGGCGGACAGGTGCAGGAACGCATCCTGACACCGGCAGATTATTATACGACACCACAGGGAAATTATGCAGTGCGTTGCCAGATCATTGAAAAAGATACGACAGTGCTGGATCTGACACTGGCAGCACCAGGCCGGGAAGCTGCACAGGCGATGTGCCACAGCTGGGCTAAGAAATCACAGGATATTTATGGAATGCTGATGGGAGAACTGATTTAATCAGTTCTCCCTTTTATCTTTTGTAGATATTCTTTTATCGTTTTTTCGTAGCCAAGATCACCTGGTTCATAGAAATGAGAACCTTCAATCTCAGAAGGAAGATATTGCTGATCAACATAATGATCTGGATAGTCATGAGCATATTTATATCCAATTCCCTTGCCGAGTTTTTCATGACCACCGTAGTGAGCATCCTGCAGATGAACCGGAACAGTTGTCTGTGTGTGTTTCACAGAATCCATGGCGGCAAAAATGGCATTGACAGCGGCATTACTCTTTGGAGCACATGCCATATAAGTGACTGCCTGAGAAAGGATGATCTGTGATTCCGGCATGCCGACACGTTCAACAGCCTGTGCGGCAGCAACGGCGACCTGCAATGCCTGTGGATCTGCATTTCCGATATCCTCTGAGGCGAGGATCATGATACGTCGGGCGATGAATTTGACATCTTCTCCGGCGTAGAGCATCTTGGCAAGATAGTAGACTGCTGCATCAGGATCGGAACCACGCATACTTTTGATAAAGGCGGATATGATATCGTAGTGATTGTCGCCTTTTTTGTCGTACTTGATGACTCGTTTCTGAATACATTCAGATGCAACATCCAGTGTCAGATGAATAGAAGCATCTTCGCTTTTGGGGGTAGTAAGGATACCAAGTTCTACCGCATTCAGGGCACTGCGGGCATCACCGCCTGCCATATCAGCCAGAAATTCCAGGGCATCGTCATCAATTACGGCGCCATAATTTCCCATGCCTTTATCGCAGTCATTTACGGCTCTGAGGATCAGCGTGCGGATATTTTCATTACTGAGAGGTTTCAGTTCAAAAATGATGGAGCGGGAAAGGAGAGCTCCATTTACTTCGAAATAAGGATTTTCAGTAGTTGCACCGATCAGAATGATCGTACCGTCCTCCACAAATGGAAGCAGGTAATCCTGCTGGCCTTTGTTGAAACGGTGAATCTCATCAATGAAAAGAATCGTTTTTTTGCCATACATGCCAAGACGGTCCTGTGCCTCTTTTACGACTTCTTCCATGTCTTTCTTACCGGCGACTGTCGCATTGATCTGGGTAAAACTTGCACTGGTAGTATTTGCGATTACCTTGGCAAGGGTAGTCTTTCCGGTTCCGGGAGGTCCATAGAAAATAACAGAAGTCAGCTTGTCAGCTTTGATCGCACGGTACAGTAATTTATCTTTGCCAACGATGTGCTCCTGCCCAACGACTTCATCCAGCGTAGTCGGACGAAGCCGGGAAGCCAGTGGAGATTCGCGGTCTAGCGTTTTTGATTTTGCATATTCAAATAAATCCATAGCAGATGCTCCATTCTATGATCAGTTGGATATGTACTGAAAAATGGCATTCTTGAATACGTTGCCTTTTCAGTACGTACATTTGTTCTAAGTATACTTGATATGAGAACAAAATTCAAGTTGCTGTAAACAGGAATAAATAAAGGAAAAATGAAAGATAATGTGACATATTGATCACTGGTAATGCACTAAATTAGCACTTGCTTTTCACATGTTAAAGTGTTAAAATACCATGTATATGAAACAGAACATATAATGAATGTAACTAAAGGAGCAGGGTTATGGGTAAAAAAATCAGAACAGAAGAGGTTGACCATCTATTTGAAGCAATCCTTTGTCTGAAGAATAAGGAAGAGTGCTATACGTTTTTTGAAGATGTATGTACGATCAATGAACTTCTTTCTCTGTCACAGCGTTTTGAAGTTGCAAAGATGCTGACAGACAAACGCACATATCTGGATATTTCAGAGAAGACCGGAGCTTCCACTGCGACGATCAGCCGTGTGAACCGTTCTCTCAATTACGGAAATGACGGATATGAGATGGTCTTTTCCAGAATGAAAGAAAAAGAAACCGCAGGAAAGACAGAAGAATAAAGAAATACAGGGAAAAGGAACAGGCAATGGAATAATCCAAAGGTCTGTTCCTTTTTTGTTGCTGTGAGAAATTACTTTTGTTTTGTGGTCATATATGTATAGACATCTGCAGAGATTTTTTTGATCGTATTCTGTGCACTGGAATTATTCTGGATATTATTGGAGAGTACACAGAGCACATATGGATGCTCTTTGTCAAAGACAATGGCAATATCGTTTTCGACAACACCGAGTTTTCCGGAATCTGCAAGTTCTCCGGTTTTGTTGGCAGTTGCAGTGCCGGAAGGAACACCTGCCGGAATCTTGGCTGTCTTTGTCTGGCTCGTAAGGAGCGCAAGCATTTCGGCAGATGCTTCTGCGTTTACCAGAGAACTGTTGTAAATATCAGAGAGCAGTCGGCAGCAGTCGGAAGCACTTGTGTAATTGTCATCGGTTGGATCAGAAGCCAGGAACTCGCGGCCAAGATGCGTGGAGGTGTAGTTCCGCTCCTGACAGAACTCATTGACAATAGCAGCTCCTGTCTGAAAATCGCCTCCACCGAGCTTGCGGACCAGTTCGTTGGCAGAGTCATTGTCACTGACTGTGATCATACTGGTGAGGAGAGGTTTCAGAGTACTTTCATAATCGGATGAAACCGTAGTTCCTTCATCTGGATATATCAGTTTGTCATAAACAGCGGCCATGATAAATGCTTTGATAACACTGGCAGACTGCATGGACTGTTCGGCATTGACTGTGCTGTAGGCCTGCGTCTTCAGATCCATAGCTGCGATTGCCCAGAGTTCTCCCTGTTGTTCAAGCGGATCAGTATAGTTCTTTTCCAGCTGTGAGGTGAGATCGGCGAGGTGTTCTCCGACAGTAGTAATAGCCGGTTCGACAGTATTGAAATATGCATCGATTCCATCGGCAATTCCCCTTGCCATAGTTTCGTGATTTGCGGAATTGGTAATGTAAAGATCATCATTCTGGTTACTCATAAATCCCATTTCGAGGATGGCAACCGGAACTGTACTCCAGTTGGTACCAGTCATATTGTCGGCAGAGATGACGCCTTTGTTTGCAAGTCCGGTGGCATTGCAGTAACTGTCGATGATACAGGATGCAAGCGTATTACTTTTTTCGATGAGTTCCTTGTCCAGATACTGATTGGAACTGGTTGGGGCCATGGTAAGAGCACCGGCAGCAGAAGCACTGTTGTCACTGTTTGCATGAATGCGGACCGTGATATCGGCGCCGGATTCTGTGGCGAATTCTGCACGTTCTTTGTTGCTGATGGCCTTGTCGTTATCCTCGCGGGTCATGACAACCTTGTACCCACGAGAAGTCAGTTCTTTTTCAAGGACAAGAGAAACTTCAAGGTTGACTTCATATTCCGGAACCTTGGAGTAGTTACCGGCAGTACCGGTCGTAGCTTTATTTTTGGTCTGAGATGAACCTGGAGCCATAGGTTCCTGTGCACTCATGTCTACCCAGCTTCCCTGATGTCCCGGATCAATACAGACGGTAAACTGTCTGGAAGCGGAAGACGGAGTTGAAGCCGTGTTTGCGGCAGACCAGTCCATGCCTGAGGAAGAACCGGAAGGACTCAAAGTACCTTCGGAGTCATCTGAAGAATCGACATCGGCTTCAGTATTGGCAGAAGCATTTGGAGAAGCCGAAGATGGAGCCTTGATCATGGCCTGTCCCTGTTCGCTTTCATAGGTGGTTTCCGCAGAAGCCCAGATCGTGGCAGGAAGCAGTAAAAGCAGACATCCGGCAAGAAAAACAGATAATAGTTTGCGCATGAATATATATCCTCCCGAGAAATTTTATTTTACAAAAAGTTGTTTCCTATATGATAAACTATAATAAAAAATTTGACAAGAACGGTTCGGTGTCGTATTTACTCGAAGACTTGTCACGGGGAGCAAAAACTAAATACAAAGGAGGGCAACATTATGAAGAAGAGATTTTCCACAATGCAGAGGTCAGGAGTCCTGAAACGTATTTTCACATGTGTGATCGCACTTGCACTTGCTATGCCGATGACGGTGCAGACAGGATGGGCGGCCACCACTTCCTACACAGTTACAGTAGCGGATGGCTATCTGGCACTTCGTAATGCAAAGGCTTATGATGACAAGAATGAGATTGGTAAGCTTTATACAGGTGATACCGTTGATGTGACAGATTCCAGTGGAAGCACCTACTGGTATGTATATGCATCACGACTCAAGAAATCCGGATATGTAAATCGCAGATATCTGGCGAATTCTTCAAGTGAACGTTATGTAAGTGTCAAGAGTGGATATCTGGCGCTTCGTAATGCCAAGGCGTTTAAATCGTCCAATGAAGTTGCGGAACTTTATACAGGAGATAAGGTACAGATTGCGGATGCCAGTGACAGTACCTACTGGCTGGTATATGTACCGGGACTTGGAAAGGGCGGATATGTAAACAAAGATTATCTGGTAAAAAATAAAGACAATACAGCATCTGCGGTTGTTACAAAGACAGTGAAAGTCAAGAGTGGCTATTTGGCACTTCGTAATGCAAAAGCGTATGATGATGCAAATGAGATCGGACAGTTGAATACCGGTGATACCGTTCAGGTCCAGGATTCCAGTGGAAGTACTTACTGGTATGTATATTCTTCCAGACTTGGAAAGAGCGGCTATGTAAATAAAAATTACCTGCAGTGATGCAGGTAATTTTTACGTAATACAGGATCAGTAATTCTGATGCTGTATTATTTTTTCTTATGTTTTGTGTCTGTATCCGTGGAAGCACGGAGTTCGTCGATCATCTGCTCGATCAGCATTTTTTTTACGTAAACATCAAAGCTGAGAAGACAGATGAAAGAAAATAATTTCAGGAAATCCCTGTCTTCTTCCGGTGCATTCTCAAAAGTTCCCTGAGCAATTTCATAGCGTTCCAGAAGCTCCTTCTGAAGAGATTCGATCTGTCCTTTTTCCATACTGAATACTTCGTTGTAGATAGCAGTGAGATCCATATTATCCATAGATTTGAAATATTTATCGGTCAGTGGTCCGAGCAGAGTCTGGATATCGCTAATCGATAAAATATTTTTGAAATAGTAGATAAAGATCAGAACCAGCAGGTGTTCTTTTGAATAGCGCTTCTTCTCAGGAGAAGGAAGCAGATTATTCTTGGCATAATTATTGATCATGGTCTTTGTAAGAATCTTGTCATCTTCATAGCGTTTGGAATGAGCAAGCTGTGCTTCCATAAAAGTAGTGACCTGATCCATATAAAGATCTATATTGGGAATATCCTCTGGTTTTACATAACCGATTCTGGAAACACGATCCAGAATATTACGGATCATGGAGTCTGTATTAACTGACATAAATTCATCTCCTTTGTCTGAAATAAAGGCAGAATGGTATTTCTAATACCTGCACGCTTTATTATATAGTTTTAAATACTACTTGTAAATGGTTTTTGCAAATGATTTTAAAATTCCTTTACCCCATACCAGGTTTCATGTATAATTAAAAAGATAGCAAGAAAACATCAGTTCGAAATAAGTAACCACAAAGAAACAGGAGATAATTGATGAATACAATTTATGATACATTGAATGACCGACAGAAAGAAGCTGTTCTGCATACAGATGGACCACTTCTGATTCTTGCAGGAGCCGGCTCAGGAAAGACCAGAGTACTGACACACAGGATTGCTTATCTGATCGCAGAAAAGGGTGTGAATCCGTGGAATATTCTGGCAATCACATTTACCAACAAAGCGGCCCACGAGATGAGAGAACGTGTGGACAAGATCGCAGGAAGCGAAGGGGGAAGTGTATGGGTATCAACTTTTCACTCGACATGTGTGCGGATCCTACGACGCCATATAGACCGTCTCGGTTATGATAATAATTTTACGATTTACGATGCGGACGACCAGAAGACACTGATCAAAGAAATCTGCCGCAAAATGAATATCGATACCAAGAAAGTGAAGGAACGTGCACTACTGGCTCAGATCTCACATGCAAAAGATGAGCTGCTGACTCCGGATGAAATGGAAATGAATGCAGGCGCTGATTTTAACCAGAAAAGAGCGGCGCAGGTTTATCGTGAATATCAGGCAGCACTGCGTCGGAATAATGCGTTGGATTTTGATGACCTCATATGCAAGACAGTGGAACTGTTCCAGAATTGTGGCGATGTTCTGCAGAGTTATCAGGAACGCTTCCGCTATATTATGGTAGATGAATATCAGGATACCAATACGGCACAGTTTAAGTTTGTAAGTCTTCTGGCCTCCAGGTATGAGAATCTGTGTGTAGTCGGTGATGATGACCAGTCCATTTACAGATTTCGTGGAGCTAATATTGGAAATATCCTGGGATTTGAGCGGGTATTTCCGGATGCTAAAGTTATTCGTCTGGAGCAGAATTATCGTTCTACGCAGAATATCTTAAATGCAGCGAATGGTGTGATCGCAAATAATACAGAGCGTAAAGAAAAAACACTCTGGACCGAGAACCCGGAGGGAGAGAAAATTCATTTCCGACAGTTTATGAATGGATATGAGGAAGCTGAATTTGTTGTAGGGGACATTGCCCGACGACACAGAGAAGGGACGGCAGAGTATCATAATTGTGCAGTACTTTATCGAACAAATGCGCAGTCCCGTCTTTTTGAAGAGAAGTGTCTGCTTGCAAACATTCCTTACAAGATCGTAGGGGGAGTGAACTTCTATGCACGTAAAGAAATCAAAGATCTGCTCTGCTATCTGAAAACGGTAGACAATGCAGCGGATGATCTTGCGGTACGTAGAATCCTGAATGTACCAAAGCGTGGAATCGGAGCAACAACGGTCGGTAGAATCCAGGATTATGCCGATATGATGAATATCAGTTTTTATGATGCACTCCGTGTGGCAGAGGAAGTGCCGTCGATCGGACGCAGTCTTTCAAAAGTGGATGGATTTGTTACATTTATCCAGTCACTTAAGAGCAAAGCACAGGCATATTCTGTATCGGAGCTTCTGGAGGAAATCATAGATCTGACCGGTTATGTGGATGAACTGAAAGCAGAAGATACAGAAGAATCCAGAGCCAGAGTGGAGAATATCGATGAGCTGATATCCAAAACGGTTTCTTATGAAGAGACAATGAAGGCTGAGAACAGAGAAGCAACATTATCCGGATTCCTGGAAGAAATTGCGCTGATCGCGGATATTGATTCTGTAGATGAGAATCAGGATTATGTGGTACTGATGACTTTGCACAGTGCAAAGGGACTGGAATTTCCATATGTATACCTTGCCGGAATGGAAGATGGCATGTTCCCGAGCAGTATGTGCATCTTTTCCGGTGACCAGTCGGAGCTGGAAGAGGAGCGCAGGCTTTGTTATGTGGGAATCACCAGAGCCATGAAAGAACTGACTATGACCAGTGCGCAGCAGCGTATGGTGCGTGGGGAAACGCAGTATAATCGCGTTTCCAGATTTGTGAGAGAGATTCCACGGGAACTGGTGGATCTTGGACATACTGTTCAGGAACACAAACCAAAGATCCCGGAGACAAAATCTCCGCTCAACAGCTATCTGCAGATGAAGAAAAGCTTCCATACGAAGGCATTTCAGCCGCAGAATTTTAAGGTAACGAAAGCGGATTCCCTGGATTACGGTGTTGGGGATACGGTCCGTCACATTAAATTTGGTGTTGGCATCGTTAAGGATATCGTAGAAGGCGGCAGAGATTATGAGGTTACTGTAGATTTTGACAAAGTCGGAGTCAAAAAAATGTTCGCTGCCTTTGCAAAACTTAAGAAAATATAACTTTTTATAATTTTCTTAAGAAATCTTAAAGTTTCTGTACTTTAGTTGTTTTACCTTTTAATGAATGATATACTGGATACATGAAAATTCGAAGGGAGTACAGAATGAAAAAAATTTTAAAAGGCCTCACGAGGATACTCCCTGCATATGGAATTTTCCCGGTTATTTTTTCGTTTGTATTTAATTGTCTTGTTTATTCAGGTTCCAGAATGATCGCAGGTGGATGGTACCACCACAATATAGAAACTGCTGTGGACAGGAGCCTTCCTTTTGTTCCGCAGTTTCTGATCATCTATTTTGGATGCTATCTTTTCTGGGCCGTCAATTACATTCTGATTGCCAGGCAGGATCGACACAGTGTGTACCAGTTTTTTACAGGAGATTTTATATCAAGATGTATCTGCCTTGGTTTCTTTCTTTTGTATCCCACAACGAATACTAGACCAGTGATAACAGATGGAGGATTATGGAATCAGCTTGCTTTGTGGCTGTACTCTATTGATGCAGCAGATAATCTGTTTCCGTCTATTCATTGTCTGGTCAGCTGGTTCTGCTATCTGGGCATCCGCGGAAGAAAAGAAATTCCGGTATGGTACCAGAGAGTGTCGGCAGTGCTGGCAATTCTTGTGTTTGTCTCTACATTGCTGACGAAACAGCACGTTCTGGTGGACGTGGCAGGAGGAATCCTTCTTGCAGAACTGTGTTTCTGTATCGGAAGAAACACAAATCTGTACAAAATTTACGAAAGATTTGGCAGCAGGATCGAGAAAAAGATTCTGAAATCTACAGAAGGGTGAGCTGCTTATGAAAAAAAATAAAAGAGTGATCTTTAATGGAGCTTTCCTGATCATTGTCTTTGTGCTCACAATTTATGGAGTGTTTCATGGAGAAGATCTCGGGGCTATGATGGATGCCATTCGGAGTGCGGATAAACGATGGCTCGTGCCCGGGCTTGCACTGGTGGCATTCTTTATCTGGGGTGAGTCGATCATCATATGGTATATGATGCGGTCCTATGGAATAAAACTGAAAAAAAGAACCTGTTTTCTCTTTTCATCGGTAGGATTCTTTTTCAGCTGTATTACACCATCTGCGAGTGGTGGACAGCCAATGCAGGCATATTATATGAAAAAGAAAAACATATCTATTCCAGTTTCTGCGGTTATTCTGATGATCATTACGATCACCTATAAGCTGGTGCTGGTGGTGGTCGGTATCGGAGTGGCTGTGTTTGGAAGAGGATTCCTGCATCAGTATCTGGAAGGAATTCTTCCTGTTTTCTATCTGGGATTGGGACTGAATATTTTCTGTGTGACTTTTATGACGATTCTGGTATTTCATCCACTGCTTGCCAGATCATTTCTTGTATGGGGACTTTCGATTCTTGAGAAATTCCGTATTCTTCGTCACAAAGAAGGAAGGCTGAAAAAACTGGAAGATTCCATGGATACTTACAGAGATACAGCTGCTTATCTGAAGACACATCCGAGAGTGATCGTGAATATCATTGCGATCACATTTGTACAGAGAATGGCAATGTTTGCAGTAACATGGTTTGTATATAAAGCATTTTCACTGTCAGGAACAGGATTCTGGACGGTGCTGTTTCTTCAGGCAGTGATCTCGGTTTCCGTAGATATGCTTCCGCTTCCGGGAGGTATGGGAATCAGTGAGACACTGTTTCTGACAATATTCACCCCGGTATTTGGCACATTACTTCTGCCGGGGATGGTTCTCAGCAGAGGACTTGGTTATTATGGGGAGCTTTTGATCAGTGCACTTTTTACGATTGTGGCACAGCTTACGATCGGGCAGGGGCATGGCAAAGAAAATAAGGAGAGTTACGAATGATAGGATTTTATGATTATACAGTAGTTGTTACATATATCAGTCTTGTTTCATCCATCCTGGGTATGTTTTGTGCGATCGACGGGAGGCTTACTCTGGCAGTATCCTGTCTGGCTTTTTCCGGACTGTGTGATATGTTTGATGGAAAGATAGCCCGGACAAAGAAGAACCGGACCGATGATGAGAAATCCTTTGGCATTCAGATCGATTCTCTCTGTGACATTGTCTGTTTTGGGATTTTTCCAATCATTCTGGGCTACAAACTTGGAATGTGTAAAGCATACAGCATTGCGATCCTTGCATTTTACGGGATGGCAGGAGTGATCCGTCTTGCATACTTTAATGTGATGGAGGCAAAACGCCAGAGCGAGACATCTGAGAACCGCAAGTACTATCAGGGACTTCCAATCACATCTATGGCTGTGATCATGCCACTTCTGTTTGTGGCATCGGTATTTTTTCCGGGATTTCGTTATTTTGTGGGATTGCTTCATGTAGCGATGCTGATCGTAGGATTCTTGTTTATTTTTAATTTCCGTTTCCGTAAGCCGACCAATCAGGAACTGGTGGTATTGGTTGCAGTTGTGGCAGTGGCGGTATTGTTTATTCTTTTTTACAAAGAAGGATGGTGGGCTCATTATCATACGGTCAGGAAGTTGAAAGGAGCAGCGGCATGACAACATATACGGCAGACCGAAAAGGTCATGTAACTGAAAATGATTCGTTTCAGGACAGATTCCTGGAAAAAATGTATGGCTCTGCGATTGGCAGGGCTTTACTTAAACCTCTTGTAAATCCTGTACTTTCAGAGATTGGGGGCAGAATTCTGGACTCCAGAGTATCTGCACTGGCGGTTCCGGCATTTATAAGACATGCAGGAATTGATATGAGAGATTATGAACCGAAAAAGTATTGGTCGTACAATGATTTTTTTACCAGACAGATTCGAGAGGGTGCCAGAGAAATTGATATGGTACCGGAAGCTTTTGTCAGTCCCTGCGACAGCAGGGTGAGTGTTTATCCGATCAGTGAGAACTGTCATGTAAAAATCAAACATACATCCTATACAGTTGCTGAACTTCTGAAGAATCCGGTTCTGGCGAAACGATACGAAGGCGGACTTCTCTGGGTGTTCCGTTTATGTGTGGACGATTATCACAGATATATCTATATAGATGATGGATTTGAATCCCGGAGAGTGCATATTCCGGGCGAACTGCATACGGTCAATCCGGTCGCCAATGATGTGTATCCAATCTACAAAGAAAATACAAGAGAATATGCGTTGTTGAAGACTGTGAATTTTGGAACTGTTCTGATGATGGAAGTCGGAGCGTTGATGGTCGGCAGGATTGAGAATGTACCACTTCGTGGCCGTGTAAAACGGGGAAAAGAAAAAGGAAATTTCGCATTTGGTGGTTCGACGGTTATACTGATGACACAGAAGGAACGGGTACTGCCTGATCCAGACATCTTTATGAATTCCGAAAAGGGAATTGAGACAAGAGTAAAACTTGGGGAGCGGATTGGTGTATCAGAAGTTCTGGATGGATAAGGTGCAGAAACATAATCGAAAATTTGCGAGAAAATATGGTAAAATGGATGGATTAGTGGTATACTATGACCTATAAATGAGTGAGAGGAAGGTGCCCGTCATGAATCTGAATAATTTAAACCTGAACGAGAAAATTGAGGATTTACTTGCTGCTTTAAAGAAAAAAGAAGACGAAAAAGAAAAAAATACAGTCCTCTGGGTACTGGCTATCATAGGCGCAGTTGCAGCAGTTGCAGGAATCGCATTTGCAGTATATCGCTTCTTTGCTCCGGATTATCTGGAAGATTTTGAAGAAGATTTCGATGATGATTTTGATGATTACTTCGAGGATGAAGAAGAGTAAGATGACTGCTTGCAGAGAGAATGGCAACAGAGTAAGCGTAGCATGAAGTTCAAACAGCTCCGGCAGATAACCGGGGCTGTTTTACTGCTCTGTCAAGGACAAAAGAGTGAGGGTTACGAAGAGACAGCTGGATGCAAGTGTTTCAAATATATAAATGAGGAATAGAAAGCATGAAAAAAGGTGAAATTTACGAAGGTGTAATAGAGAAGGTGGACTTCCCGAATAAGGGATATGTTTTTGTGGAGGATCAGAAGGTTCTGATCAAGAACGGAATTCCGGGACAGAAGGTACGCTTTATGATTCAGAAGAAACGTTCCGGAAGGGCACAGGGACGTATCCTGGAGGTAATAGAAAAATCACCATTGGAGACAAGAGAACCGGTATGCAGCAATTTTCCGGCATGTGGTGGCTGCATGTATCAGACAATGTCCTATGAAGACCAGCTTCATATGAAAGAGACACAGATACGAGAGCTTCTGGAAGAGGCATTGATCCAGGGTGGTCAGATAGATGAGAATGGAAATGCAGCTTTTGAATGGGAGGGTATTCACGGAAGCCCGATCGAATTCGGATACCGCAATAAGATGGAGTTTTCTTTTGGAGATGAGGTCAAAGATGGACCACTGTCCCTTGGCCTGCATAAGAAAGGAAGTACGTATGATATCCTGAATACTGACGACTGTAAGCTGGTGCATAAGGATATGACGGATATCCTGACTTGTGTAAGAGAATTTTTCAGAGAAAAAGGAGCTTCTTATTACAGGAAACTGCAGCACACCGGTTATCTGCGGCACCTGATGTTGAGAAGAGGTGTTACTTCCGGTGAGATTCTGGTGCATCTTGTAACGACCACTCAGGAAGAGTATGATCTGGAACCGCTGAAAGATCAGCTTCTGGCTCTTCCACTGGAGGGCAGGATTGTTGGAATCATGCATATTCTCAATGATTCACTTTCAGATGTAGTTCAGAGCGATGAGACAAGGATACTTTATGGACAGGACTATTTCTATGAGACACTGCTCGGACTGAAATTCCGTATCAGCACGTTTTCTTTCTTCCAGCCGAATTCACTGGCTGCGGAAGTACTGTACAATATTGTGCGTGATTATATCCAGAATACGAGTGGAATGGAAGTGTTTGATCTTTACAGTGGAACCGGAACGATCGCGCAGCTGCTTGCTCCGGTGGCAAAAGAAGTGATCGGTGTGGAAATCGTGGAAGATGCAGTTGCAGCAGCAAGAGAGAATGCGAAGCTGAACGGACTGGATAACTGTAAATTCATTGCCGGTGACGTCCTGAAGGTTCTGGATGATCTGACTGAGAAGCCGGATGTGATCGTCCTGGATCCACCTCGCGATGGAATCCATCCGAAAGCGCTGCCGAAGATCCTTTCCTATGGGGTAAACCGTATTGTGTATGTCTCCTGTAAAGCAACCAGCCTTGCACGTGATCTGGAGGCATTTTTGCAGGCAGGATATCGACTTGAAAAAGCCTGTTGTGTAGACCAGTTCTGCGAGACCGTGTGGACAGAAGCAGTGGCACTGCTGGTGAAGGAATAAAAGAGAGTAAATCCTTTCAGTATATTTTTACAATACTGAGAGGATTTTTTTGTGCATAAATCATCTGAAAAGTTCTTTAAAATATATTGACATATATGAGGGTAGTGTTATAATACAATCAAACATATGAATGAATGTTCATATGAAAACGTGAATAAAACATATATGAGAAGGAGAATACTACTATGAAGAAATCTTACAAAATTGAAGTTGACTGTGCAAACTGTGCAAATAAAATGGAAGAAGCAGCTAAGAACACAGCAGGTGTTAAAGATGCAAGCGTGAATTTCATGATGCTCAAGATGAAAGTAGAATTTGAAGAAGGACAGGATCCGGACAGCGTAATGAAAGAAGTTCTGAAGAACTGTAAGAAAGTAGAAGACGATTGCGAGATTTATTTATAAGATGAAATGAGAATGCTCTGCTGCGGATGCGGCAGGGCATTTAAATAAATGGCGGGAGGAAAGAGGTTATGAATAAAAAGCAGAAAAAAATGCTGGCACGTATCATCATAGCAGCGGTGTTACTGATCGTTTTGCATTTCGTTCCGATTACGGGAATTCCGAGATTTATCTGCTATCTGGCAGTTTATCTGGTTATCGGATATGATATTGTAAAGAAAGCATTTAAAGGAATCAAAAATGGTCAGGTTTTCGATGAAAACTTTTTGATGGCCATTGCAACAATCGGTGCATTTGCGCTGGCAGTTTATGAAAAAAGCGGCGATTATAACGAATCGATCGCGGTTATGCTGTTCTACCAGATCGGTGAACTTTTCCAGAGCTATGCAGTTGGAAAGAGCCGCCGTAACATTACCGAACTGATGGATATCCGCCCGGATTATGCTAACATTGAAAACGATGGTAAGTTAGAAAAAGTAGATCCGGATGAAGTTGAGGTTGGTTCCGTTATCGTCGTACAGCCGGGTGAAAAAGTCCCGATCGATGGCGTGATCGTAGAAGGAAACAGTAGCCTCAACACCAGTGCACTGACCGGTGAGAGCCTTCCGCGCAGTGCAAAAGCGGGAGATGAGATCATCAGCGGATGCATCAATATGACCGGTGTACTGAAGATTAAGACAACAAAAGAATTTGACGAATCGACCGTATCGAAGATTCTGGAACTGATTGAAGAATCCAGTTCCCGTAAATCCAGATCTGAGAATTTTATTTCAAAATTTGCCCATTATTATACACCGGCAGTATGTTATGGAGCACTTGCACTGGCAATCCTGCCGCCGCTTGTAAATCTCGTGCTCCTTCACAATCCTGCAATGTGGGGCCAGTGGGTCTACAGAGCCCTGACATTCCTTGTAATCAGCTGCCCTTGTGCTCTGGTCATCAGTATTCCGCTGGGGTTCTTTGCGGGAATCGGTGGAGCCAGCAATACCGGTGTTCTGGTTAAAGGATCCAACTATCTGGAAACTCTGGCCCAGACAAAATATGTAGTATTTGACAAGACCGGTACCCTGACCAAGGGTGTGTTTGAAGTTGTAGGTGTTCACCATAACACGATGGAAGAAAAAAAGATTCTGGAATATGCAGCACTGACAGAAAGTTTTTCGTCACATCCGATCAGCCGCAGCCTGAAAACTGCTTACGGTAAGGAAATTGACCAGAAACGTGTCACAGATGTAGAGGAAATCAGCGGAAATGGTGTTACGGCGAAGGTGGACGGAATCTCTGTTGCAGTCGGAAATACAAAACTGATGAAACGTATCGGCGTGGAGGCAGTAGAGTGCCATCAGGTCGGAACGGTCATCCATGTTGCAATCGATGGAGCTTATGCAGGGCATATCCTGATTTCGGATGTCCTAAAACCGACTTCAAAAGAGGCAATTGTAAATCTTAAGAAAAATGGCATTAAAGAGACGGTCATGCTGACGGGTGATATTGATAAGGTTGCACAGCAGGTAGCAGGTGAGCTTGGTGTAGACCGTGTATACAGTGAACTTCTTCCGGCTGATAAAGTAAGTAAGGTAGAAGAACTTCTCGCAAAAAAGACAGAGAAAGAGAAACTTGCCTTTGTTGGGGATGGTATCAATGACGCTCCGGTACTTTCCAGAGCAGATATCGGTATCGCAATGGGAGCTATGGGTTCTGACGCAGCGATTGAGGCAGCAGATGTTGTTCTTATGGATGATGATCCGATGAAGATCGTGAAAGCTATCCGCATCGCAAAGAAATGTATGCGTATTGTATATGAAAATATTTATTTTGCAATCGGAATCAAGGTAATCTGTCTGATTCTTGGTGCAGTGGGTATTGCCAATATGTGGGTTGCGATTTTTGCAGATGTCGGAGTTATGATCATTGCAGTGCTGAATGCGATCAGAACTTTGTTTGTTAAAAAATTGTAGTTACCTGAACTGAATAATTTAGAGAGAAAGAGAGACAGTTATGGAAGAAGAAAGAGAAGAGATCAGCTGTGAATGCCAGGAGATTCATGAAGATCTTTTAAAGATCGTGAATGAGACCATGCCGGACGAAGAAGAGCTGTATGATCTGGCAGATCTGTTTAAGGTGTTTGCGGATTCTACCCGTATCCGTATCCTGTTTGTGCTGTTTGAATCTGAAGTGTGTGTCTGTGATCTGGCAAAGGTCCTGAACATGACCCAGTCCGCAGTGTCCCATCAGCTTCGTATCCTCAAGCAGAATAAACTGGTGAAGGCCCGCAGAGACGGAAAATCTATTTTTTATTCTCTGGCAGATGATCACGTAAGAACGATCATTTCCATGGGAAGAGAGCATATTTTAGAGTAAGAAGAAGTCGGTGTATATCTGAAAGAAACAGATGTGCACCGGCATTTTTATATGGTCAAAAGGAAAAGAATAGGGTAAGATAGAAATCAGGAAAAAAGACAAGGAGAAACATGATGATAAAAGCGGTCATTTTTGACATAGACAATACCTTATACAGTTATGATGAAAATCATATTTATGGAATGGAAGCTTTGGCTGTATACTGCAGGGATTCGTTTGGGATTACAACAGACGAGATGCAGGCCTGCTACAGAAAGGCAGGACGAATCATGACAGACCGGATCGGAACAGATACTGCTGCAATCCACAGCCGTATGTTGCGGATGCAGTGTATGCTGGAACTTCTTGAACAGCCACTTTTTCCGCATGCGCGAAATATGTATCATGCCTACTGGGACACATTTATTCAGCATATACAGTCAAATCCGGGAATCCTGGAATTTATGAAAGAACTGAAAAAAAGAAAGATTCGTATCGGAATCGGGACAGACATGACTGCATACGTTCAGTACAGAAAACTGGAAGCAATTGGTGTGACATCATATATTGATTTTATTGTTACCAGCGAAGAAGCGGGGGTAGAGAAACCACATTATCATTTTTTTGATATCTGTGTGGAAAAGGCGGGAGTTCGCCCGGAAGAATGTGCATTTATCGGTGATAACGTAAAAAAGGATATTGAAGGTGCCTGGGAAAGCGGACTGAAAGGAATCTGGTATACCCAGGAAAAAGAACCGCCGGAACACAGATATTTCCCGACAATCCGGTCATTCAGAGGAATAGATGTCGATGAATTCCTGAAATGAAATGGCACTTAAGCGTAACTGAGTGGAAAGCATCAATGCTCACAGAGAAAGAAAAGATATAAATTATGGATTATTTATCAAAAAATGTTGCGGCAAATCTGAAAAGAATTCGAAAATCAAAATGTATGAGCCTGGATCAGGCAGCAGAACAGACTGGCGTCAGCAAAAGTATGCTGGCACAGATTGAAAGAGGAACGGCTAATCCATCGCTTGGAGTGCTTGGAAAGATCACCAGCGGTCTTCGAGTCGAATTCCAGGAACTGATCCAGCCGCCGAGAGTAGACTGCTGTCTCGTGACACCGGAAGAACTGCTTCCGACCAAAGAACTGGAAGGACAGTACCGTGTCTGGACCTGCCTGCCGTATGAAGATACACGCCTTATAGAAGTGTATCGGATCGAAGTTGAGCCCGGCGGTATTTATGTGAGTGGAAGTCATGGTGAGAAGACGCGCGAGTATCTGGTTGTGACGGAAGGTGTGCTGACTGTAGAATGTCATGGACAGAGCTGTCAGATTCGAAAAGATCAGGTGTTCAAATTTGAGACAGACCAGGATCATATATACCGGAATGAGAGTGGGGAAAAGGCCTGCTGTACCTGCTTTTTCCTTGATTATCACGGAAAACAGTGATAGGGAAGTGGAATGGCAGAACAAACAAAATGTAATAACATACAGAAACAAAGTGTACAATATAATGCACAAAAGAAAATTGCATAATATATCTCTAAAATACAAAAAGTCTTTTAAAATCAACAAAAATCTTTTTGGTAAAAAATCTATTGACAAATAATAGTGTCAGTGATATTGTAATGTTGTACAAAATAATACACAGAAAAACAAAGCAAAGGCGCTTACCGGTAACGGAAATCTGCCTTTGCTTTTTTTATTATCTTAAAGATATGGGAGGACACAGCAATGAAATTAAAAGACACAGGATTAACTTTTCAGGACATCAAAGACAAAGTAAACAAGTACATGATCGAGACTTATGAACGTTTTGATTTTCTTGCTGAGACAGCAGACGGCATGTATATATACGATGAAAACGGAACACCATATCTTGATTTTTATGCTGGTATTGCAGTAAACAGTGCAGGAAACTGTAACCCGAAAGTTGTAGCTGCTGTCAAAGATCAGGTAGAAGACATCATGCATACCTTTAACTATCCATATACCATTCCACAGGCACTGCTTGCTGAAAAAGTCTGTGAAACGATCGGAATGGACAAGATCTTCTATCAGAACTCCGGTACAGAAGCAAACGAAGCAATGATCAAAATGGCACGTAAATATGGTATTGAAAAATACGGACCGAACCGTTATCATATCGTAACTGCAAAGATGGGATTCCATGGAAGAACTTTCGGTGCCATGTCAGCAACAGGTCAGCCGGCTAACGGATGTCAGGTTGGATTCGGACCAATGACTTATGGATTCTCCTATGCACCGTACAACGATCTGGAGGCATTCAAAGATGCATGTACCGAAAATACGATCGCGATCATGGTCGAACCGGTACAGGGCGAAGGTGGTGTACATCCTGCAACAATGGAATTTATGCAGGGACTTCGTAAATTCTGTGATGAAAACGATATGCTCCTTCTGATCGATGAAGTACAGACAGGATGGTGCAGAACAGGTGCTGTAATGTCTTATATGAATTATGGCATCAAACCGGATATTGTTTCCATGGCTAAAGCACTTGGCGGCGGAATGCCGATCGGTGCAATCTGTGCAACAGCAGAAGTTGCCAAAGCATTTACCGCAGGTTCTCACGGAACAACCTTTGGTGGACATCCGGTAAGCTGTGCAGCAGCACTTGCAGAAGTGAATGAACTTCTTGACAGAGATCTTGCAGGAAATGCAAAGAAAGTCGGCGATTACTTCGCATCCAAACTGGAAAAACTTCCGCATGTAAAAGAAGTAAGACATCAGGGCCTTCTGGTAGGTGTGGAATTTGATGATACCATTGGCGGGGTAGATGTGAAACATGGCTGTCTGGATCGAAAGCTTCTGATCACTGCGATCGGAGCACACATTATCCGTATGATCCCACCGCTTATCGTAACAGAAGAAGAGTGCGATAAAGCAGTTGCTATCATTGAAGATACGATCAAATCTCTGGAAAAATAAATACAGACAAAAGTGACAAGGGCGTCGCGGATCATCAGGGTATGGTTCGCACGCCTTTTTTGTTACAGAATAAAAGTGTGATTAAGAAAAAACGGTAACAAAAATTCGTGTGAGAGGAAATCGATATGAGACATCTGGTTATAACGATTGGCTGTGAATATGGAGCCAAAGGAAATGCCATTGGCAGAAAAATAGCGGAAGACCTCAATATCAAATTTTACAATCGTGATCTTGTCGATGAGATCATTGAAGAGGTCGGAATTCCGAAAGAGATCATGGAAAAAGTAGAGGAGGGCGGAACGATTGCCGGTAAAGGTGCAGAAGGCGATGTACGTGGCTCGTTTTCCAAGTATGCGGATCTGACTGACCGTGCGATCCATGTGCAGAAGCAGATCATACGAAAACTTGCAGAGAAAGAATCCTGCGTGATCATTGGCCGTTCCGCAGATTATATCCTGAAGGATACAAAAGATATTGATCTTTTAAGAGCATTTATTTATGCTCCGGATGAGGTACGTATCCATAATATTATGGAGAGTCACAACCTTTCTGAAAAAGATGCAAAGATCTTATTACTGGAAAAAGATAAAAGATATCATAAACGTCATCTGGCGCTGACAGGCAGCAACCGAGGCGACCGTCATAACCGAGATATTCTTATGAACAGCTCATATCTTGGAATAGAAGGAACTGCAGAATACCTGGAAGAACTGATCAGAAGAAAATTTGGAAGCGAGGAGGAATAAGACTATGGGACAGAAAAAATCAGAATTTGATAAAGTATTCAGTGCATGGGACATTCTTGTAATCGCTTTTGGCGCAATGATTGGCTGGGGCTGGGTTGTATCTTCCGGAACATGGATCAATGCCGGTGGTGTTGTCGGAGCAGCACTTGCCTTTGCAATCGGTGGTGTCATGATCTTCTTTGTTGGTCTTACCTATGCAGAACTTACCGCAGCCATGCCACAGTGTGGTGGTGAGCACGTATTCAGCTATAAGGCAATGGGACCTACCGGTTCCTTTATCTGTACCTGGGCGATCATTCTTGGATATGTAGGAGTTACCTGTTTTGAAGCCTGTGCGTTTCCAACGATCATCACCTATCTGTGGCCGGGATTTCTGAAAGGCTATCTTTATACAGTTGCCGGATTTGATATCTATGCTTCCTGGCTGAGCGTTGCAATTATTATTGCCTTCTTAATCATGATGATCAACATTATGGGAGCAAAAACAGCTGCTGTTCTTCAGACAGTTCTTACATGTATAATCGGTGGTGCAGGAATTCTTCTGATCGTAGCTTCTGTTATAAATGGTAATGTGGATAATCTTCAGGGACAGATGTTTATGGGTGAGACAACTGGTACCATGGCAAAAAATGTACTGAAAGTCGCAGTTATCACACCATTTTTCTTTATTGGTTTTGACGTTATCCCGCAGGCAGCAGAGGAAATCAATGTACCACTCAAAAAGATTGGTAAAATGATGATTCTGTCAGTTGTACTTGCAGTTGTATTTTATTCTTTTGTAATCCTTGCAGTTGGTTATGTTCTGAATCCGGAAGAGATTGCACTTTCGCAGAGTACAACAGGACTGGTAACTGCAGATGCGATGGCAAAAGCCTTTGGAACCTCGGTGATGGCAAAGGTTATCATCGTAGGTGGTATGTGCGGTATTGTTACATCCTGGAACTCCTTTATGATCGGTGGTTCCCGTGCATTGTATTCTATGGCAGAATCTTACATGGTTCCGAAAGTATTTGCAAAACTCCATCCAAAGCACAAAACACCGGTCAATGCACTGATCCTGATAGGTATCCTTACGATGATCGCTCCTTTCGCAGGACGTGTCATGATGGTATGGATCTGCGATGCAGGTAACTTTGGCTGCTGTCTTGCATATTGTATGGTTTCACTCTCTTTCCTGATCCTTCGCAAAAAGGAACCGGATATGCCAAGACCTTATCGTGTACCGGCTTACAAATTTGTAGGTACAATGGCAGTGATCCTTTCCGGCTGTATGGTTCTGGTGTATTGTATCCCGGGTTCCGGCGGAACACTGATCATGCAGGAATGGATGATGGTAGGTGCATGGAGTCTCCTTGGCGTTGTATTTTATGCAGTCTGCAAAGTGAAATACAAAGAAAAATTCGGCAGCCTTATTGAGATCATTTCGGATGAAGATGCAGCATCTCTTATGCCGGAGGCTGATGATAAAGAACTGGATCTGGTTATTGATGCGGCAATTGACCGTGTACTTTCCAGAATGACGGCATAAGATCGGAAACATGGAGTTTTGAATGATATGATATAGTTATATAGAAGAAAAGAGGCTGATTAGTTATGGAAGCATTTGAATTTTTTATTCCACAGAATATTATGGTAGGTGCAGGAACGATGGCAAAACTTCCGGAATGTGCAAAAAAACTGGGTGGTTCCCATGCCATGCTGATTTCCGGCCCTACACTGCGAAAAATGGGAATTGTGGACAAAGCGGCTGATTATCTGAAAGAAGCTGGTATGAAAGTGGATATCTTTACGGATGTAGAGGCCAACCCGTCCGTGACGACTGTTGAAAAGGCTACAGAGGCATTTAAAGAAGCCGGAGCAGATTTTATCGTGGCACTTGGTGGAGGATCTCCGATGGATGTTGCCAAAGCAGTTGGTGTGACAGCAAAATTTGGCGGCAGTATCACAGAGTATGAAGGGGCACATAAAGTACCGGGCAAGATCATTCCGCTGATCGCGATTCCGACTACCGCAGGTACCGGATCAGAGGTGACTGCATTTTCTGTTATTACGGATCATAGCAGGGATTATAAGCTGACAGTATTCAGTTATGAACTTCTTCCATCATATGCAATCCTTGATCCGGAGCTTCTGACATCTGCACCGGCTTCTGTGGCAGCGGCATGTGGAATTGATGCATTTATCCATGCGGAAGAGGCATATGTTTCTACCGCTGCATCACCATTCTCCGATGCCATGGCAGAAAAAGCCATGGAACTGATTGGAAAAAATATTCGCAGATTTGTTGCAAGACGTACAGATCTGGAAGCAGCAGAGGCCATGCTGACAGGGTCACTTTTTGCAGGAATTGCCTTTTCTTTTGCAAGACTTGGAAATGTGCATGCGATGAGTCATCCGGTGAGTGCATTTTTTGATGTAGCACATGGAGTGGCAAATGCAGTGCTGCTCCCGGTGATTGCTGAATATAATGCCCTGGCAGACCATGGAAGATATCTGACAATCTATAATTACATCAGTCCGATTCCGGCATTTGAAGATGAGTTCGAGCCATTGATGCTAGTTGACGCAATACGTGAACTGAATGAAGATATCGGAATTCCGGCAGATCTGACAACAGCTATCCGCCAGGCGGCCAAAGGAAAAGAAGTATCAGAGGATGAGATTGAAAGTAAAATCGATGCGATGGCAGATGATGCCATGAAGAGTGGAAATATTGCTGTAAACCCACGTTCTTCGCGAAAACAGGATATTGTTGCGCTGTATTACAAGGCATTATAAAAGATAAATATGCCGAAGATAAACGTTTTGTAAAAGTAAGACGTAGACGTACAGATGTAGTCCATATGTGGAAACATCGGTATGTCTTCTTTTATTTACAGAGAATTGCTATACAACTGTCCTGTGACATGCTATACTTTGGAGCAGATAAAACAGCCGAAGATCCGCAGGAGGGATAAGATGAAGCTTTTTGAATTATATAATGTACTGAAAGACGGACAGAAGGGAAGAAATAATTTTCTGGTGACCGTGATACAGGGAAATGGGACTGGAAGCAGATATTTCCTGGCGGACGGAGAAGTGAAAGCACAATGCGGCAGCGGAGACATAGAGACAGAACGGCTGCGGGAACTGGTGCAGCCGGGGGAGAGTGGTATTGCAGAAGCAGATGGGAGAAGATTATTTGTGGAATCACTGAAACAGCCGGCACATCTGGTGATCTGTGGAGCGGGACATGTGGCACAGCAGGTGATCCTTCTGGCAGGAAAAGTTGGATTTACGGTGACTGTTCTGGAGGACCGTGTGAGTTTTGCAGGAGAAGCACTACGCGCAGGAGCGGATCAGGTGATCTGTGACAGTTTTGAAAATGCACTGAAGCAGATTCCGGGAAGTGAAGATACGTATTTTCTGGTAGTGACTAGAGGGCATCGTTATGATCGGGTATGTCTGGAGGCAATTTTGAAGAAACCCTATGCTTATGTCGGAATGATGGCAAGCAGAGGAAGATCGGCTCTTCTGAAAAAACAGATGGAGGAAGATGGTTTTGACAGAAAGGTTCTGGATGAGATACATACACCGGTAGGACTTGATATCCATGCAGAAACACCGGAGGAAATTGCAGTCTCCATTGTTTCAGAACTGATCAAAGAGAAAAACAGTGTGCGTAAGACGAGTGGTTATGACGCAGAACTGCTGGACTATCTGACTGGTGAGAAGGAGCCGGACACAAAGAAGGCACTTGCGACGATCGTTGCAAGAAGAGGTTCAGCACCCAGAGGCATTGGAACAAAGATGCTGGTCCTTGAAGATGGAAGAATCATAGGAACGATCGGAGGCGGATGCATGGAAAGTGAAGTACAGCATCTCTGTTTGCGAATGCTTCATGAAGAGAGTACACAGGGGCAGATCTTTACAGTAGATATGACTGCTTCACAGGCAGAAGAGGAAGGGCTCGTATGTGGCGGTACGATCCAGGTATTTATGGAAGTAATATGATATCTGAAAATTGTTTCGTGCTGTACATGCCCATGATTCTGTCTGGTATCAGAAAATAAAAAATACAATTATGGCAGAATGTATGTTATAATACTGGATATTAAAAAGAAGATGTAATTGCCGGTCGGAAGATACTCGGATTTTCTGTCGGCGTGAACAATGGAGGATGAAGATATGAAGAAAAGAAGCGTTATCGTTGCAATGCTCTGCAGTATGTGTCTGGCAGTCAGCACACCGATTCCTGCAATGGCAGATGCGTCAAAGGTAGTTACACTTGGAGCGGATCTTACTGACGAACAGAAAAATACAATGATGAATTATTTCAAGGCAGATGCGAGCCAGGTGCAGGTTATCAGTGTTACCAACCAGGATGAGCATGATCTGCTTGGCAAATATATTCCAAGTGAACAGATTGGAACGAGAACACTGAGCTGTGCCTATGTAAAACCTACACAGTCCGGCGGCATCAAGGTGCGTACAGCCAATCTGAATTATGTAACATGTAATATGATCGCAACAGCACTTTCTACAGCAGGAGTAACGAACTGTGAAGTTGTTGCCGCATGCCCGTATGAAGTATCCGGTACTGGTGCACTTACAGGTGTCATGAAAGCATACGAGTCTGCAAGTGGACAGGAACTGGATTCTACCAAGAAAGACCTTGCAGCCAAAGAAGTTGTAGTTACAGGTGATGTGGCTCAGCAGGTTGGACAGGATAATGCAACCAATATCATCAACCAGGCAAAGATGCAGATCATTGGTGACAATATTCAGAATGCAGATGAAATCTACAATATTGTATATAATATCGCTGAGCAGAATGGTGTAAGCTTAAGTCAGGATGAGATCGACACGATCGTATCACTGCTTCAGCAGATCGCACAGCAGAATTATGATATTCAGGAAATGAAACAGACTCTTGCAAATATTCAGCAGAATCTGGAACAGAGCAAAGCAGAAGCAGAAGGGCAGCCTACACCAACTCCGATCGAGAGCAACGTTGCTGATGAAGGTACCGGTGAAGATATTACAACGAATGTAGACAGTGGCGCGCTTGGCGGAAATGTCAAAGAGACATCTACAGAGGATCCGGGACTTGCAGAGCAGACAGGTGCAGATACAAACAATGCAGGTGAGAGCAGTGACAGTTCTGACAGTTCCACAGGAATTCCGGATGCGACAGAAGACGGAACCGTAAATACAGATGGAAGTTCAGATGGAACTACAGAAGACACGCCTCAGGAAAGCACAGACAGCAGTACAGATAACAGCAGCAGTGAAGAAATCCCAGCAGCAACAGAGGATGGAAGCACTGAAAATACAGATACTTCTGCAGATGGAACAACAGAAAATGCAGATGGTTCCACAGAAGGAACAGACGAAAACACAGATGCTTCTACAGAAGATACTCTGAATACAGAAACACTGACAGAAGAAGGCAAAGCAAAATTTGAGCAGGCACAGCAGTTCTGTAAGGGAGAATATGAGGGAGATCTTGCTGTACTTCAGAGCATTGTACCGAATGTGACAGAACTTCCGGTAACACTTGATCAGGATGTGGCTTCCAAACTCAGCAAAAAAGTTCTGGAAACCTATATCAAAGTATTAAATGATGCAGGGGCTTCTTATGTACCGGCAGACACAGACAAATATTTCTCAGCTGAGCTGAACGTACTGGATAAAGAGATGAAGACAGTCTTCAGTATTGATACAGAAATTGCAGATGATGATCTGCTTGTAAATGTAGATGCTGAAGTAAGACAGAAACTGTATGATGATACAATGAAGTTCTTTGCAAACCTTTATGGAGAAACTACATCTGAAGATACTTCCACAGATACCGCAGAAGCCGGAACTGACGAAAATACAGAAGCAAATTCTGAAGATGGAACTACAGAAGAAACTTACTAAAGATAAAAAACAGCGATGCAAGATGAGGATGTCTCCTTTGGGGAGGCATCCTTTTTGTTCCTTTAGAGGAAACTGTGCTGTGAAGAGATTGTGAAAAGCTGGAAATCCATATCTTTCTGTGCTAAAATAAAAAGAGTTTTTTATCTCAGATATAACTTTGAAAACCAAAAGAGAAGGATCCGAAAGGAGAAAAACTATGAGTCTTGCAGTGGTTACACTGAAAAAGGGAGAGGGCCGTCTTCTGAAATCAGGCGGAATGTGGATATTTGATAATGAAATTGCAACGATCATGGGCAGTTTTGTAAATGGAGATATTGTATTGATTCATGACTTTGACGGATATCCGCTGGGAAGAGGATTTATCAATACGAATTCTAAGATTACAGTCAGATTGCTGACAAGAGATGAAAATCAGAAAATTGATGAAGAATTTCTTGAGAAACGAGTGCGCGATGCATGGGAGTACAGAAAAAAAGTAACAGATACATCCAGCTGCCGCCTGATCTTCGGAGAGGCAGATTTTTTGCCGGGACTTGTTGTAGACAAATTTGAAGATGTTCTGGTCGTACAGTCATTGGCACTGGGAATTGACCGTCTGAAGAATACGATTCTGGAACTGCTCAAAAAAGTTCTGGCAGAAGACGGAATCCAGATTCGCGGTATTTATGAAAGAAGTGATGCAAAGGTCCGCAAACAGGAAGGAATGGAACTGTATAAAGGCTTTATCGGACCGGAATTTCCTACACTGGTTGAAATTGTGGAAAATGGTGTAAAATATCAGGTAGATATCAAAGACGGACAGAAAACAGGATTTTTCCTTGATCAGAAATACAACCGTCTTGCAATCCAGAAACTCTGCAAAGATGCAAGAGTACTGGACTGTTTTACACATACAGGTTCTTTTGCCCTGAATGCGGGAATCGCCGGAGCGAAAGAAGTTACAGGTGTGGATGCATCGCAGCTTGCTGTGGATCAGGCAACAGAAAATGCAAAATTAAACGGACTGGATGACAAAGTAAAATTTATTTGCGAAGACGTATTTGAACTGCTCCCGAAACTGGAAGAAGAGGGAGAAAAATATGACGTGGTGATTCTGGATCCACCGGCATTTACCAAATCACGCAGTTCTGTCAAAAATGCAGTCAAGGGATACCGGGAAATCAATCTTCGCGGACTGAAACTGGTAAAGGACGGAGGATTCCTTGCGACCTGTTCCTGTTCCCATTTTATGGAATATGAACTGTTTACCAAAACGATCGGTCAGGCTGCCAGAAGTGCACATAAGAGACTGCGCCAGGTGGAATACAGAACACAGGCACCGGATCACCCGATTCTCTGGGCATCTGATGAATCTTATTATCTGAAATTCTATATCTTCCAGGTATGCGATGAGAAATAGTCGGATGAACAGACAGAAAGAAGGACTTAAATGAGAGACAAATTTAATAAATTTATGCAGGGACGTTATGGAGTGGACGCATTTGCACGTTTCACAATGGGAGTTGCACTTGTAGCAATCATTATTTCTATCTTTTTCCCGGGTGGAAACAGAATTGGCGCGTTATTTGACACGATAGGGCTTTTGGTGCTTTTATATACATATTATCGAATGCTGTCCAGAGACATTCAGAAGCGATATGCAGAGAATGAAAAATATCTTGCAGCAACAGCAAAATTCAGACAGAGATTTAACCGGGAAAAAAATATGATGAACCAGAGAAAGACCCATCATATTTATTCATGTCCGGGATGCGGTCAGAAGATCCGTATTCCAAAAGGCAAAGGCAAGATTGAAATCGAATGTCCGAAATGTCATACGAAATTTGTCAAAAGAAGCTGATAAACTGACAGAGAGGTATCTGTATGTTTGGATATGTGGTGCTGAATAAGCCGGAAATTAAATTTAAAGATTTTGATATGTACCGTTCTTTTTACTGCGGACTGTGCAGGGAGCTGAGAGAGCGTTACGGGATAAGCGGGCAGATCACACTGAGCTATGATATGACATTTGTGATCCTTCTGCTCAGTGCGTTGTATGAGCCACCGACCAGAAAAGGTACGACCAGATGTATTGTACATCCGGTACGTAAACAGACGGTACGGAAAAATGCCATAACAGAATACGGAGCCGATATGAATATCTTTCTGACTTACTATAAGTGTAAGGATGACTGGAATGACGAGAAAAAAATCTTAAGTCTTGCATATGGGAAGCTTCTGGAGAGTAAAGAGAAAAAAAGCGAACAGCAATGGAAGAAAAAAATCGATGTGATCATTTCCTGTTTGAATGAACTTTCAGAGATGGAACAGAAGGGAGAGACAGATATCGATCGTGTTTCGGGCTGTTTTGGAAGAATTATGGCAGAAATCTTTGCATACAGAGAAGATGTCTGGGAACCAACACTTCGCCGCATGGGATTTTATTTAGGTAAGTTTATTTACCTGATGGATGCCTACGATGATGTGGAAGATGATGTAAAAAAAGAAAATTACAACCCTTTTGCAAAAGATTATATAATAAAAGGGTTTGATGACAGGATAAAAAATATGTTGCTGCTAATGATGGCAGAAACCTGTCGGGAATTTGAAAAACTTCCTATTATAAAATATGCAGACATCCTGCGGAATATTTTATATTCCGGAGTATGGTGCAGATTTGAGAGTATATCGCGAAAGCGCAGGGAAGAGCGGGAGAAAGAAGATGTTTGATCCATACAGTGTGCTGGGTGTTTCGAGAGATGCATCTGATGATGAAATAAAGAAGGCATATCGTAAGCTGAGTCGTAAATATCATCCGGATGCCAATATCAACAATCCGAACAAAGCACAGGCAGAAGAAAAATTTAAAGAAGTCCAGCAGGCATATGAACAGATCATGAAAGAACGGGAATATGGTTCTTCAGGAAACTATAATTCATATGGTGGTTTTGGAGGCTTTGGTACACAGGGCCAGAATACGTATCAGGATGAAGAGGCAGTGCGCCGACAGGCAGCGGCAAATTATATCAACAGCCGACATTACAAAGAGGCAATGAATGTACTCTCATCACTTCAGCAGAGAAACGGCCAGTGGTATTATTTGTCCGCGATGGCGAACATGGGACTGGGAAATAATGTAAATGCATTAAATGATGCACGAAGTGCAGTAAATATGGAACCGGATAATATGCAGTATCAGATGTTGCTGCAGAGACTGGAAGGCGGAGGAACCTGGTATCAGGAACAGCAGAATCCATTTGGAGGAATGCCAAGTGACGGAAGCGATTATTGTATGAAGCTTTGTCTGGCCAATCTGGCATGTAATCTTTGCTGCCCGGGTGGTGGAATGTTCTGCTGCTGAGAAGAATCGTCAATAATGAAAAGAAATAACAGACCTTCTGGAATATCAATAAAATATTTTAGAAGGTTTTTTATAAAAAAATTGACAATTGTCGATTGGGATATTATGATAATGGGTGTGCTGTCATGCTAAAGCGATGTAGCGACAAAGAACAGCATATGGGAAGCTGCTGTGAACAGAACAGTAACTACCGAAGTGAAATAACAGGAGGAAATCACAATGAGTATTCGTATTGGTATTTTAGGATATGGTAATCTTGGAAGAGGCGTAGAATGCGCAATTAAACATAATCCGGACATGGAACTGGTTGCAGTATTTACACGTCGTGATCCTGCAACTGTAAAAATTCTTACAGATTCAGCATCTGTTTACCATGTAGATGAAGCAGAAAAGATGAAAGATAAAATTGATGTTATGATTCTCTGCGGTGGAAGTGCAACAGATCTGCCGGTTCAGACACCGAAATATGCACAGTGGTTCAATGTGGTAGACAGTTTTGATACACATGCCAGAGTACCGGAACATTTCGCAAATGTTGACAAAGCAGCATCTGAAAGCAATCATGTAGGAATCATTTCTGTTGGCTGGGATCCGGGAATGTTCTCCCTGAACAGAATGTATGCAAACGCAATCCTTACAAATGGAAAGGATTATACATTCTGGGGCAAGGGTGTAAGCCAGGGACATTCCGATGCAATCCGTAGAATTGATGGAGTAAAAGATGGAAAACAGTACACAATTCCTGTAGAAGCTGCACTGGAAGCAGTCAGAAACGGAGAAAATCCGGAACTGACTACAAGACAGAAGCATACAAGAGAATGCTTCGTAGTAGCTGAGGAAGGTGCTGATCTTGCACGCATTGAAAATGAGATCAAGACAATGCCGAATTATTTTGATGAATATGATACAACAGTACATTTTATTTCTGAAGAAGAACTGAAACGTGATCACAGTGGAATTCCGCATGGTGGATTTGTGATCCGTACAGGCAAAACCGGCTGGAACGATGAGAACAGTCATGTGATCGAATACAGCCTGAAGCTGGATTCCAATCCGGAATTTACATCTTCCGTAATCGTTGCATATGCGAGAGCTGCATATCGCATGAGCCAGGAAGGACAGAAAGGATGCAAAACAGTATTTGATGTTGCACCGGCATATTTAAGTGCACTGGATGGCGCTGAACTGAGAAAACATCTTCTGTAATATATGAAATGAAATTGTAAAAAATAAGGATCGGGTTTTTGACCCGGTCCTTTTTGCGCTCCAGGAGGGGAATATATTGGCAGGTTTTTACTTTTTTATTGACGTTGTTACAAACATGATATATAATACCTACATAATATTGTAACAAGATTGTAAAAAATACGAATATTTATACTCGTAGAAAGAGGTTGACCGTATGGGAAAGGTGTGCAAAAAGTCATGGATCGCAGCCATATTTTTAGGAGTGATGCTTTTTGCTGCAGGCTTTGCGTTTCAGGCGTCCACGGTAGATGCGCAGGCTGCTACAACTGGTTTTCGAACCGTAAAAGGAAAAACATACTATTATAAAAACGGAAAGAAAGTTAAGGGATGGCTTACTTTAAATGGAAAGAAATACTTCCTTAATACAAGGACAGGCGTCTTGCTGAAAGGCTGGCAGAGAAGTTCCAGAGGACCAAAGCGCTATTTTAATAAAAAAAATGGTGTTATGTATACCGGAATGAAAAAGATCGGCGGTAAATATTATTACTTCGATATCAAGACCGGCTACACGAAGAGGGGATTTGTAAGATCTGCCAATGGCGCAGTTGTCCGTTATTTCCAGCCATCGAATTATACGATGGCAAAAGGCTGGCTGAAAAATGCAAAGGGGCAGAAGTGGTATTTTGCCAGCGATGGTAAGATGTATATGGGACTGAAAAAAATCGGCAAATATTATTATTATTTCAATCCAAGTACAGGAATTGCAGCCAGCGGTTATGTGAATACCGGAAATGAGACGAGATATTTCAATGCCAAATACAAAAGAATGGTTAGCGGCTGGACAAAATCTGCCAAAGGAGAATTAAGATACTTTGGCAGCAACGGTGTTATGGCCAAGGGACTTACAAAGGTTGGCAGTGCTACATATTATTTTGATCCAAGTACGGGAATCGCAGCGGGCGGCTGGGTAACGATCAGTGGAAATAAATATTACTTTGACAAGAGTAGTTTCAAGATGGTTACAGGTACCAAGTCGATTGATGGTGTGACCTATACATTCAGCTCAACAGGTATTATGACCTATTCATCTGCAAATGACAGCAGTACGACAAGCAATACCTATTTTGCAAATGATCCGAAACCGGTTGAGCAGACCGGGATCAAAACGCTCAAGAATTATCTTGCCGGGGCATTGAAACCGGTTGGACAGGCATTGTATATTTGGGGCGGCGGTTGGTATGATTCCACAAGGATCGGTGTCAGCCCGACCTGGCAGAGCTTTTATCTCAGCCAGACAAGTAGTTATAACTATAATAATTATCGTGATCTGAGTACTGCAAACAGAGCAAAAGGACTTGACTGTTCCGGATTTGTAGGATGGGCAGCACAGCAGGTTATGAGAAATGGAAATAGTTATACGGTTGTATCAGGAGAAATTGGCAGTTACTATAAGAATACATTAAAATGGGGAACTTATGTGAACCAGAACTATCTGTCCCAGACAGGATGGAAAGTATATCCTGGTGATATCGGATATGATGACGGTCATACATGGATCGTTCTTGGACAGTGTTCCGATAAGAGTGCCGTGATCGTTCATTCCACTCCGAATGCAGGATGCCAGATTGCAGGAACCTGTACACCGGATGGTGATTATGACAGCCAGGCAGTAGCTCTTGCAAATAAATACATGTCCAGATATGCAGGATTTAAGAAGTATACCTATCGTCCATCCTGCGGTAACTACATCCGAAGAGGAAATTATATGAGATGGTACAGCTCCACTCTTTCTGATCCGGATAACTTTAAGAACAAGACTGCAGGTGTAATTCTTCAGGAATTGTTTGGATTTTAAATAAGAATGAAATGTTACGGAGAAGTTTCCAGACACGGGAACTTCTCCTTTCTTTTGCGGAGTTTTTAATAAATGTTACAAAATATTAAACTTTTTATCGATTTACTCTTGCAATCAAAAGAACCTTGTGTTAATATGTATAAGAACTTAAGAAAGATATTTCACAATTGTTACAAAATAGAGCTAAAATGATTATGAGGTGAGAAACATGAAAAAAAGAATTGTTTGCCTGACGTTGGCATTAATGATGACTGCAACACAAGTTGTCAGTGTAAGCGCGTCAAGAGAAGATGAACTGAGAGAGGAACAGGCGGCTACAAGCGCACAGCTTGATGCTACATATGCTCAGATTGATCAGCTCTACTCCGCTAAGCAGCAGTTACAGGATGAGATCAACTCCTTGGACGCAAATCTTGTGAATGTCATGGTTTCCATTCAGACCTTGGAAGGGGATATCAGTAATAAAGAAGCAGACATTCAGCAGACACAGGCTGATCTGCAGAAGGCACAGAATGCCAAAGACAAACAGTACGCAGCAATGAAACAGCGTATCCAGTATCTGTACGAAAAAGGTGGAAATGAAGCCTGGTTCCAGATGATGATGAGTGCAGATAATCTTTCTGATCTTCTTACAAAAGCTGAGTATACTCAGAAAATGTATGATTATGACAGACAGAGCCTTGAAAAATATGCAAACACAATTACACAGGTAACAAACCTTGGAAATCAGTATCAGCAGGAAAAAGCTGAACTGGAAGGTATGAAACAGGAATATGAAGCACAGTCTGTAGATCTTCAGAATCAGATTGATACAAAGAAAGCAAATTCTGCAGATTGTGATAATGAAATTGCATATGCACAGGAAATGGCAAATGAATATGCAAACCTGATTCAGGAACAGCAGGCGGAGATTGAACAGCTTGAAGCAGAACGTATTGCAGCCGAAGAAGAGGCAAGACGTCAGGCAGAAGCTGAAGCAGCAGCAGCTGCTGCAGCCGAGGAAGAAGCTGCACAGCAGGAACAGGAAGATCAGACAGTATATGATGAAGACGGTAACGAAGTTGATGCTTCAGAAGCAGCAGAAAACGGAGATACTGTATATGACGAAGATGGAAACGAGGTTGATCCGAGCCAGACTACAACAGAAACAACTACAGAAGACAGTGGAAGTAGTGATGTAGAATATGATGAATATGGAAATGTGATTGACAGTGACAACACAGTTGATCCGGATACAGTAGATACTTCATCCAGCTCTTCAAGCTCCAGCAGTTCTTCATCCAGTGGTTCAGGATCTTCAATCGTAGATTATGCTACACAGTTTGTTGGAAACCCATATGTATGGGGTGGCACAAGTCTTACAGGTGGAGCTGACTGCTCTGGATTTACACAGAGTGTATATGCTCAGTTTGGCTACAGCCTTCCGAGAACATCTTATGAGCAGCAGAACTGGGGAACAGAAGTTTCTTATGCAGATGCACAGCCAGGAGATTTGATCTGCTATGGCGGACATGTTGCAATCTACATGGGTAACGGACAGATCGTACATGCATCCAACTCCAGAGATGGTATTAAGATCAGCAACAACGCTGCTTACAGAACAATCCTGTCTGTAAGAAGACCTTCATAAATATGATTTCAGGGCAGTTCCTTCGGGAGCTGCTTTTTTTTCTTGACTTTTAAAAGAAAAAGTATTAATATGACTTAAAGCGCAACGGAGCACTTCATACTTCCGTGCGCTCTTTTTTTGTTATGGATGAAAAAAATATATACATTTCAGGAGGAAACGAAAATGAGAAAGAGTAAAATGTGGAGAATGTTGACAGTGGCTGCTGTAGCAGCATCTATGACCTGTGGCATTGCAGGCGTTCAGAGCGTCAGTGCGGATGATAAGAAAACTCTGAAAGTTGCAATGGAATGCGGATATGCTCCTTACAACTGGACACAGCCGGATGACTCCAATGGAGCAGTACAGATTTCCGGAAGTTCTGATTATGCGTATGGATATGATGTTATGATGGCAAAGAAAATTGCAGATGAACTTGGCTACGATCTTGAAATCGTAAAGCTTGACTGGGATTCTCTTGTACCTGCTGTACAGTCCGGACAGGTTGACTGCGTTATTGCCGGACAGTCTATTACAAAAGAACGTCAGCAGATGGTTGATTTCACAGATCCATATTATTATGCATCAATCATTACTCTTGTAAAAGAAGATGGAGACTATAAGGATGCAGCAAGCGTAGAAGACCTTAAAGGAGCTACAGTGACATCACAGCAGAATACGATCTGGTATGATTCCTGCCTGCCTCAGATTCCTGATGCTGATATCCTTCCGGCACAGGAAAGCGCACCGGCAATGTTGGTTGCTCTTGAATCTGGCAAATGTGATGCAGTTGTCACTGACATGCCTACAGGAAAGGCTGCATGTGTAGCATATCCGGATTTCAAACTGCTGGACTTCAGTGGAACAGACGGAGCATTTGAAGTATCTGATGAAGATATCAATATTGGTATTTCAGTACAGAAGGGCAACGATGAACTTAAGGATGCGATCAATGGCGTGCTTAAAGATATGACCGAAGATGATTATAATAAAATGATGGATGAGGCTATTTCCGTACAGCCACTTTCAGAATCATAAAGGAGGAGCGAAATGCTGCCTGAGAGTTTTGGAGGAAGAATTATATATCTTCTTCAGCAATATGGTCCTTCTTTCCTGAAGGGAGCCGGTGTCAGCATGTGGCTGGCGCTGGTAGGAACACTTTTTGGATGTATCATTGGTTTTCTGGTTGGTATCGTGCAGACGATCCCGGTGGACAAAAATGATTCAACAGCCAAAAAAGTAATTATCAAAGTTGTCAAATTTATTATGGCCTGCTATGTGGAGTTCTTTCGTGGGACTCCAATGATGGCCCAGGCGATGTTTATCTATTTCGGAAGTGCCTATCTATTTAACATCAATATGTCTATGTGGTTTGCAGCAATCTTTATTGTATCGATCAACACAGGGGCATACATGGCAGAGACAGTTCGAGGTGGTATTCTTTCCATCGATCCCGGACAGACAGAAGGCGCCAAGTCAATCGGCATGACACATGTTCAGACGATGATAAATGTAATACTTCCGCAGGCCCTGCGAAATATCATGCCGCAGATCGGAAATAACCTGATCATCAATATCAAAGATACCTGTGTACTTTCAATCATTGGTACAGTAGAGCTCTTTTACACGACTAAAGGTGTTGCCGGAGCACTGTATACATATTTTGAGTCCTTCACAATTGCAATGGTTATCTATTTTATCATGACATTTACCTGTTCCAGAATCCTGCGTGTGATCGAACACAAGATGGACGGACCGGATAATTATGATCTTGCAACCGCTGATACCCTGACACATACCAGCGGAATGTACTCTTATAAAGAAAGGAAGGACAGCAGAGAATGAGTGAGACAATTCTGAAAGTACAGCATCTGGGAAAATCTTTTGGAAATAATGAGATTCTGAAAGATATCGATTTCTCAGTGAAGCCGAAGGATGTTACCTGTATCATTGGTCCTTCCGGTTCCGGTAAATCCACGCTGCTGCGCTGCATGAATCTTCTGGAGACACCTTCCTCAGGAGAGATAAGATACCATGGAACAAATATCATGGATAAGCATGTAAATGTGCCGGAATATCGTTCAAAGGTAGGCATGGTCTTCCAGAACTTTAATCTTTTTAACAATATGACAGTTCTTAAAAACTGTACGGTGGGCCAGGAGAAAGTCCTGAAAAAAAGCAAGGAAGAAGCCCGTAAAAACGCAATGATGTACCTTGAGAAGGTAGGGATGGCACCTTATATCAATGCAAAGCCGAAGCAGCTTTCCGGAGGCCAGAAGCAGAGGGTAGCAATTGCCAGAGCGCTTGCCATGGAGCCGGAGATCCTGCTCTTTGATGAGCCTACTTCAGCACTCGACCCGCAGATGGTCGGAGAAGTCCTTGAGGTTATGCGAACGCTTGCCAAAGACGGACTGACAATGATCATTGTCACACATGAGATGGCATTTGCCCGGGATGTGGCAAAGCATGTAATCTTTATGGGTAATGGAGTTATTGTAGAAGAGGGAACTTCACAGCAGATCTTTGAAGATCCACAAAATGAGATGACGAAGGAATTTTTAAGTCGTTTCAGAAATGCATAATGCCGGGAATTGCCCGGTGCCCGCCTGTTTGGCAAACAAAACGCTGCATTAAGTGAATTAAAATTCATTTTTTGCAGCGTTTTTGTTATTTATAAAAAGTATCAGATTTCAATGAGAAGGTTCGGTTGTTTTTCGATTGATCAGAATTGGAGGAATGATCTTGTGAACCGGTTCAGAAGACAGAGCCGGTTTTCTTTTGTGTCTTTCTGTAATCTGTTCATGCAGGATTTCCATGGCAGATGCGGCAATCTTGTCAATCTGCTGTCCAACAGTACTGATCGGAACAATAGCTTCACTGGAAACTGGAGAATCATCAAAACCAATGATCTTGTAGTCATCTGGAAGCTGTCCATACTTTTGAATCAGATGATTGAGCATGATGTTGGCAAATGTATCATTTGGAAGAAAAATTCCCTTTGTTTTGCCTTGATATTTAGAATCAATTGTTTCCAGCAAATCTTTGAGAATCAGAGAACTTTCTTCATAACTGTGGCCGGTATCTGTGAGAATCAGTTCATGTGGAATCTGATATTCCTCGCAGATATCAGAAAAGCCTTTTATACGGCCATAGGATGGAACCTGTGGAGATAATTCAACATTGATGTGGATCAGAATATCTGCTCCGGTCTTTGCAAGGAGACTGGTTGCCTGCACCGCACCCATATAGTTATCCGTATTGACACTGCTCACAAACTGATCTTCACGCTCGATCGTTACAATTGGGAGATTGTAGGAGGCGAGCTCTCTGGAAGGAATGGTATGGCTTAAAATAACCATTCCTTCTATTTTATAAGAAAGAAGTTCCTGAATATACTTGCGTTCAGTTGATTTATGATCATCACCGGTAAAAACTAGAAATTTGTAGCCATATGTATCATAAGTTTTCAGTATCTGGTTTAGCATTTCGGAATAGTAATGTAAATAAAGGTTTGGAATGATAATACCGATAAATTCGGTTTTCCCGTTTGCCAGGATCCTGGCAACTTTATTCTCCTGATAGTTTAGCTTATCAAGTGCATCCGAGATGATCTGTTGATTCTCCAATGTGAGAGAATCAGGATTGTTGAAATATCTGGAAACAGTAGTTTTTGAGAAACCAGTATATTTGGCAATGTCATTGAAGGTTATATTTTTTTTGCCCATGGTAGTTTCCTTTCAGTAAAACTCAGTAATAATTGTAATTTTAGTATAACAGAAAAAGAGAGTCAGAACAAGGTTAACCAGTAACAGAATTGGTAAAGTAACCGGTTCTGTACGGATTTTACAAAACTTATATATTAAAATTGTAAAAATCAATGAAATGTAAGAGAATACTTGACGTAAAAATGAGTATATGCTATTATCAATACATAAAATAACCGGTTACTTTACCGGTCACGAAGAACGGAAAGATGGAAAAGGAGGAGAACATGAAAAAAGCAAAACTGATTCTTCTTGCCGGTCTGGCAATTGCAGTCAGCCTGACAGGATGTCAGAAAAAAGAAGTAAAGCCTGGCGATGTAGCAGGCTATGATGAAGGAGAACAATATCTTTCAATCTGGGTGCATAGTATTGAAGATACTCTGGAAGGACAGGTGTACAGGGAATCTGTAGACAGCTTTAATGAGAAATATAATGGTAAATATTTCGCAGATATTGAATTTATTCCTAGAAACGACAGCGGCGGTGGATATTCGGACAAGGTAAATTCTTCTGTACTGTCAGGAGGTCTTCCGGATGTGCTTACTCTGGATGGACCGAATGTGGCTGCTTATGCAGAGAATGGCATCATACAGCCGCTGGCAGAGCTGACAGAGGAAGAAAGAGGCGAATATCTGGAATCCATTCTGGATCAGGGCACTTATAACGATAAGCTTTATGCACTTGGAGTTATGGAATCCAGTGTAGGGCTTTATTATAACAAAGATATTCTGGAAGAAGCCGGAATTGAGGTTCCGGATGCAGATCATCCGTGGACGACATCAGAATTTATGGATATTCTGGCTAAGCTGAAACCGCTGATGGATGAGAAGAATGGTTATCCGATCGACATGACATTCCCGGTAGGTGAAGCAAGTATTTATTATTATGCTCCATTTATCTGGGCAAATGGTGGAAACCTGGTAAGCGAAGACGGACTGACAGTGGACGGATATTTCAATTCAGAAAAGAATGTTGAAGTTATGAATTATTTCCACCAGATCGTAGAGAACAAATACATGTCCGAAGCTCCGATCGAGAATCTGTTTGAAAGTGGAAGAGCAGCCTTCAAATTTGACGGTGCGTGGGAAGTTAACACAATCTACGAGAACTATCCGGATGTGAATCTTGGCGTTGCACCTTATGTAGTTGGTGATGACTGGGATGGTGAAAGATATACACCGACAGGCTCCTGGGCATTTGCAGCATCTTCAGAAACAGACAATATTGAAGGTGCAACAGAGCTGGTCAAATGGATGAGTGGTGTGGAAAGTGGTGTAAGGATCTGGAATGAAGCAAAATCACTTCCGTCTACATATAAAGCATTTGAACAGATCGATGTATTCCAGACAGACGAAAATTACAAAGCACTGTACGAGCAGCTGAGTAAATATGGACACCCAAGACCAAAGACTCCTGTATATCCACAGGTAAGTACATCTTTCCAGCAGGCACTTGAAAGTGTTGGACTGGGCGGTAAAGATGCGCAGGCAGAAATGGATAAATCTGTAGAAAGGATTAACGCGAAACTGGAACGTTATACGAGAGAATAATGAAGAAAAAAGAATCAATTTTAGGAATGGCTTTCTTTGGCCCGGCACTGGTACTTCTTACGTTGTTTTTATTTCTGCCGATGGTGCTGACACTGGTGTTCAGTTTTACCGATTACTTTGCACTGAATCCGGATATGACACACTTTGTAGGCCTGGAAAACTATATAAACATTTTTAAAGACGAATTATTTGTAAAATCATTTTTTAACACGGTAAAATTTGTACTTATTATCGTACCGTGTCAGTGCATCGGAGCACTTGTTCTGGCACTTGCGATCAACAAAGTCACACATTGTAAGAAATACTTCAAAGTGGCATTTTTTATTCCGGTTGTTATGTCGCTGGCGGTTGTATCCACACTCTGGATGGATATCTACAGTCCGGAAGGAATCCTGAATACACTGCTTGCTCATCTGGGAATCAGTGCACAGCCATTTATTCACAGTGCGAAACAGGCACTTCCATCCATCGCAGTTATGAGTGTATGGCAGGGTGTCGGATATCAGATGATCATTTTCCTTGGTGGACTCCAGAACATTAACCCGGCGCTTTATGAAGCAGCTGAGATGGATCATGCAAGCGCATGGCAGAAATTTAAAGATATCACACTTCCAGAATTGAAACCACTTTGTGTGTTTGTATTTATCACGGTTACAATCGGTGCGTTCCGTATGCTGGTACAGCCGATGGTCATGACAGGTGGAGGACCGGATCACTCAACATACACACTTGTATATGATATTTATGAAACCGGTACAATGAACTGGGAGATGGGACTTGCATCTACGATGGCAATCGTATTTACAATCTTTGTTGTAATCCTGACAATCATACAGAATGTACTGACCAAAGGAAAGGAGGAGAAAAAACATGTTAACAAAAAAGCAAAAAACAATTAACTGGATACTGGCAGTTATTTTGCTGGTACTTTCCATATTCTTCCTGTTTCCGGTGATCTGGATGCTTGCAAACTCCTTTAAACCAGATGCAGCGATCACAGCAGATATGAATTCCATAGCAGCATTTATTCCTCCTGCTTTAAATGGAAATTATTTTGAAAACTATATTACGATTCTGACAGATACCAATTTCCTTCGTTACATGCTTAATACTTTGGGATATGCGGCACTGCTGATCGTACTTGGGGTTATTGTAAACGGACTTGCAGGCTATGCACTTGCAAAGATCAACTTTCCATTCCGTGACCAGTGGCTTTTGATCATCATGATGCTTCTGATCGTACCGACAGAAACCGTTATCACGATACACTTTCTGATCATTGCAAAAGCAGGACTACTGAATACCGTGATTGGATATGTACTTCCAATGATCGTGAATCCGTTTAATATCTTTCTGTTCCGACAGGTTTTCGTAAGTCTGCCGGATGATGTTTATGAGGCGGCACAGCTTGACTTCTGCAGTCCGGTAAAATATTTCTTTACCATGGTATTGCCAATGTCAAAGACAGTCGTTGCAACTGTCAGTGTGTTTACATTCCTTGGAGTATGGAATGACTATCTCTGGCCGTCACTTGTATTTACATCCAGTGATCTTCTGACCGCGCAGATTGGTCTGAACTCCATAACATCCAATGACAATACAACAATGGGACAGACACTTGCAGTAATCACACTGATCACAATCCCTGTTATTATTATTTATGCACTGTTCTCCAAACAGATTGTAGAAGGTGTAACATCAACTGGTTCCAAGGAGGGTTAATGAATTATGAGTTTTATAGAATTTAAACATATCGGAAAAAAATATGCAGGAGCAGAACACAAATCTGTAGATGATTTTAATCTTAATATAGAAGAAAAAGAATTTATCGCATTTGTAGGACCGTCTGGATGTGGAAAATCCACAACACTTCGTATGATTGCCGGATTCGAAGAGATTACAGAAGGAGATCTGTATATTGACGGCAAAAGAGTGAACGAGACAGCACCGAGAGACCGTGGTATTGCGATGGTATTCCAGAACTATGCTCTGTATCCTCATATGACCGTAGAAAAAAATATCGGATACGGGCTGAAGAACATGAAGATGCCAGCAGACCAAATCAAGAAAAAAGTAGACTGGGCAATTGATATCCTGGGACTGCAGGAATTCCGTTACAGAAAACCGAAGAATCTTTCTGGAGGTCAGAGACAGCGAGTGGCACTGGGGCGTGCAATCGTAAAAAATCAGAAGGTATTTCTGATGGATGAGCCACTGTCCAATCTGGATGCAAAACTTCGTGTCAGCATGAGAACAGAGATCAGCAAGCTACATCGTGAAATGGGTGCAACGACGATCTATGTTACACATGACCAGGTTGAAGCCATGACTATGGCTGATCGTATCGTTATCATGAAAGAGGGCGTGATCCAGCAGGTTGGAAAACCAATGGAATTATATGATCATCCGGTAAACAAATTTGTTGCAGGATTTATAGGATCTCCTCAGATGAACTTCTTTGATGTTACCTTAAAAGGAAACGAAGTAACATTTGAAGACGGAAATAAACTGATGCTTCCGGAAGCTATTCTTAAGAAACTGAATGGTAAAGAAGGCGAGATGACACTTGGTATCCGTGGAGAGGATCTTAAAATGGATGCGCAGAACCTGGAACTTTATAAAGAAAATAAAATGAAAGCTGTGATCACAGATACAGAAGTCATGGGAAATGAGAATAACCTGTACTTCCAGTTCGGAGGCTGCCAGGCAGTTGCACGAGTTTCTAAATATGAGATCAGCCAGGTTGGAGATGAAATTGAATTTGTATTTATGCCATCCAAGATTCATTTCTTTGATAAAGAAACTGAGATGAATTATTTATAGGAGTGACGTTGATAATGAGAGAAGTAAAGATTTTTTTAGGAACAATAGAAAGAGTAAAAGATTTTGTCAATGCTGTGACACGTCTGGACTGTGATATGGATATTGTTTCCGGAAGATATGTGATTGACGCGAAATCAATCATGGGAATTTTCAGTGTGGATCTGTCAAAAGCGGTAGATCTGAGAATTCATGCAGAAGGTGCAGAAGCAGAAAAAGCGATGGAAGTAATTAATCCATTCATAGAAAAATAAGAAAGTGAGCAGAATATGCAGAAAATATATGTAAAACCGAAAGACTACTGGATGAATGACCCGAATGGCTTTATATATTACAAAGGCATGTACCATCTGTTTTACCAGTGCTTCCCGTATGGGCCGCGCTGGGGACGGATGCACTGGGGACATGTTGTCAGCAAAGATCTGGTGAACTGGGAAGAACAGGGAATTGCACTGTTTCCGAGCAAAACGGATGATCGGAGCGGATGTTTTTCCGGAAGTGCGATTGAAGAAGACGGAAAAATGCAGCTGTATTATACAGGTGTGAATTATCTTACAGAAAATCCGGAGGATATCAATTTATGTGTGGATGAACATTTTGTATCTGCACAGCTCATGATCACTTCTGAGGATGGTATTCATTTTGACAACATCAAAGACAAAAAGACCGTGATTCCGGTTATTCACGATGCAGATATCGGAGATGCACGCCATACAAGAGATCCAAAAGTCTGGAAAGACGGGGACAGATGGTACATGGTGCTTGGAAGTACCATCAATGATAAACAGGGAAAACTTTTGTTCTTCACAAGTACAGATGGAGAAGAATGGAAATTTGAAAATTCTGTAACCAGAGAAAACTTTGGCTGGATGTGGGAATGCCCGGATTATTTTGAAGTGGATAACAGCCAGGTAGTGATCTTTTCACCGATGCAGTTGTTTAAAGATGGTAAGGCAGAAGATGCACAGACAGTATGCATGCAGGTAACATTTGATAAAGAAACCTGTGATATGAAACTGCCGGAAAAATACCAGTTCCTTGATTATGGAACAGACCTTTATGCACCACAGAGCACTCTGGATGAGAGTGGCAGAAGAATCCTGACAGCATGGCTCCGTATGCCGGAACCGGTGGATGGGAAATGGCAGGGAATGATGTGTATTCCGCGTGTTGTGGAAGTGCAGAAAGATCACATTTATTTCCGCGTTCATCCGAATGTACAGGCAGTATATACAAAGGAAATCTCTGAACCATCCGAGGCAGATGAAAGTGGATATCGTCTGCGCTTTTCTTTGGAGGATGGGGATAAAGTAAATGTCGGTGGATATGTGATTTCTAGAGAAGGGAATAAAATCTGTACCGACAGAAGTGCCCTTTTTGAAAAATTCCCGAATCACAGAGTGAAATTTGAGACACCGGAGCTGAAAGACGGGTTCGAGATTGAGGCATATGTGAACCCGAACCAGATCAGTGTTTTTGTAAACAATGGTGAAGCGGTGATTACGAATACAGTATATGATCTCAAAAAAGAAATAAATACACATGTAAGAGTGAAAATAGAAACTCTGTAAAAATAAAAAACTCCGATCATGAAGAGATTCGTGACCGGAGTTTTTTAGTATTAGAATTTGTCTTCTGCAAATCTATGACCTTACATTTTTAATGCCAGATATAATCGCACAGCATCCTGAAATTCTCTCGGGTTGTATCCGCTTTTTTTATGAATCTGGTTCAGCCTGTACTGAATGGTATTCTTATGCAGAAATGTTTCTTCGCAGTTTTTTTTGAGGGACATATCGCAGGAAAAATAAATACGAAGCAATTCAAGGTCTTCCGAAGAAAGCTTATCCAGAGTTTTCTCCAGGAAGGCTTTTTTATTGCGTGAATTGACAGAAGCCAGGATCAGTTCCAGATCCAGTCCGGCTGCCTCTGCATAGTTGCTGCCTGCTGTCCGATTTCATGGAACATTCCGATGCGGGATTCGGCGGTGTTGGCAAAAATCGTTCCCGAGCAGTCGATGAAATTAACATTCTGGCCGCAGAGATCTTTGACCGTATTTACAATCTGTTGTGCGAGGACTCTGGTGATATATGGTGTCATAATAAAAACTCCTGTAAGTTATTGGCGGGTTGCTTTGCGCTCTTTTTTCTCGGCGTACATTTTTTCATCAGCAAGATTGATGTAGTCGTTAAGTGAGAAGACAGGATCATCCGCAACGACAAAGCCGATACTTGCTTCGAGAGGAAAAACTGTACGGCTGGTGGAGGAGAACTCTTCAAGGGAAGCCAGGATAGATTCTTTGAGCTGTTGTATCTTTGACTGGCTGTAATCAGGAATCACACAGACGAATTCGTCTCCACCATAACGCATGGAAATGGAACCGACAGGGCATTGCTGCTGAATTACGGAGGCAATACTCCGAATTGCCAGATTTCCCATGTCATGTCCGAAATTATCATTGATATATTTCAGATGATCTGCATCTGCGAACAGGATTCCGACAGGTCTGCCTTTCTGCATATATTGTTGAAAGAGCGGAAGGGCAAGCTTTTCATAAGCCATACGGTTGTAGAGTCCGGTAAGGAAATCGTGGATATAAAGCTGAGAAAGCTGTTTGTTTTTCTTTCGAAGGATCAGTTTTCCATAGAGCGCTTCTATAGATGTACGGAAGGTGTTGAGCGTCTCAAAAAGAAACTGATGATCCAGCAGGTAATCGCAGCTTTCCAGAACAAGATACCCAATCTCACGTTCACGGAAATGAACCGGTGAAAAGAAATACACATTTTGTTTCGCAGAAACTACAGTATGTGGAAGCAGAGAGCCTTTTGAACGGTCAAGTTCAAGCGAATCCATGGTATTGCGGGGATATACGACAGCCAGTCGGTCAGGATGTTATCGGCAACGTATTGTCCATGATCAGCCGGATTGACAGGAATGCAATGGCAGCTTTTTGAAGTATAATATACAAAAAAACGTCTGGGCGGATGCTTATTTTTTGAAAATATATATAAATAACAAAAAATGTATTATAAAGGAGTTTCCTGGAAATATCGGTGGAATGTAGATAAAGGTTGATATCTATAATTAATCATGATACAATATCCGAAAAGTCGGAAATAATCAATAGAAGGGTGTTATGGCATGAAGATATATGAAAAGATTTTTGACAGACTTGATGAGTTACATATGAGTCAAATGGAACTGTCTAGAAGAACAGGAATTGCAACCAGTACGATTAGCGATTGGCGAAAGAAAAAAATTAATCCACAAGCGGATAAAATAGTGTCTATATGTAGAGCGCTTGATATGTCACTTGTGGATTTGCTTTGTGATGAAGAAACTGTGGAACCGGCAGCCCAGATTGATTGCTTGACAAATGAAAATTATATGATTGAATTGTTTCGTCAATCAGATGCAGAGAGCAAGAGGAGAATAATCAGCTATATTGAACTTCTTGAAGTTTGTAAACAAATCAACAATGCCTGTCAGTCTAGAAAACGGCAGCGAAATGTTTCGATCATTCAGGATATTGATGGAAATAATATTGTGGTGATCAATGATATTAGATTTAAGGGAAAACGCTCCATCAATTGGAGGGAAGTACGTGCATACTTGAAAGAATATGTTGGGGATTTTTATATGGTGGCTTCTACTGGAGATGTTATATATATTGGAGCTGATTTACCAAATGAATATAGTGGTTCGAAATATACACATAGTCTTAAGGGAACAAATGCCAAGGCGAAAGCAAATGCAACACAGGGAATTCCTGAAATGATAGAAATAGCTTTGGGTAAATATTATAGAGAAAATAAAGAGAGCAAGCATTGGAGAAATGCGAGGTATGGTTGGTATCGCTATAATTCGAGGTTTGCACTTCCTGTGTATAAAGACGATGAGATAGAAAGATATAATATTTTTCATGCATCACTTATAGTAAGATATTCGGAAGATAATAGAATGTATTTGTATGATATCATAGACATAAAAAAAGAAACGAGCAACTCGCTTGAGCCGTAAGGCTGTACACGATACAAAACCCATTTCTTTTATATAGATGATAAAATATTGGAGAGAAAATGTCAATCTGAATATTCGAAAAAATTGACTTAAAATCAATTGGAACATGGAGAAAAAATCACTTTGGCTCTTTCCCGGCGGCGAAGACCATCATCATTTCATTGGTAAGGCTGCTGTCGGTGTCCTGACCGATAATTTTGTCACGGTCAAACCACTGTGCTACAGAAAGCTCTTCATGATCCACCGTGAGAGTATCGTCCCCGTCTACATCGCAGAAAAATCCAAAAAGTAATGTACCGGAGAAGGACCATGGCTGACTCTTATAATAACGGAGATTTTTCACTTTCAGACCGACTTCTTCCATGACCTCGCGATGAACGGTTTCTTCAATTGTTTCACCAATTTCCGCAAAACCGGCGATCAGGGCATATTGCTTAAAGCTTCTGCCCTCATATTTGGAGCAGATGATCTTATCTCCGTTAGTAATACCGACGATCACAGCCGGCATAAGTACCGGATATTCCTGACGGCCACAGGAAGGGCAGTACATCATACGTTCTTTTGTATCGTGTTTCATTGGGAACCCGCAGCATCCGCAGAAACGGCGGTTTCTGTACCAGAACCAGAGCTGATATCCGGTAATCGAAGCAAAAGCAAGATGCTGTGGCTGTACATAACGAAGCTCTCTGTTTTCGTGGAATTCATAGCCTGGCAGCAGGGAAGTATCCAGTCCCGGAATTAGATAAAAACGTTCGTCATCTATCGAGAAAAGATAGATATAATTTTTGTACAGGTCGCTTACGTTTCCTTCCAGTTCGCGGAAACGGGGAAGCGTTATAGAATTGTCTGTATCATTTTTATGAAAGAAACTCTTTCCGTTTTCATAAGCGAGCACAAAACTGCTGCCATCCGGAGCAACCGGTCTGTATTCATTGTGATAAGTATGTGGTGCAATATCCTGTATCATAAGGACCCTCCTGAAAAATAGAGTGCAATTTATTGTCTGGCGATGAGCTGTATTATCGAAAAGTTGTATTTACTGCTTTATCAGACTGTATTCAGTATAGGTGAGGTGTTGGGAAAATGCAAGGGAGGAGTTTATATCAGATGTGAGATGACTCCCACCTCTGTAGGTGGCGAGCAACAAATCAGTATCAGTGGTGAGAGTCAATCCCCCATCTGATATAGCCTCCGGCAGGATTGCAGAGATGCGCAGAAGAAGTATGTCATGCATTGCATGACGCGCATCTCGCAGCAAGAATGCAGAGGCATTCTTGAAACAGATGAAGTTACTGCGTGTTGGAAAGAAATGCGGTATGTAAATAAAATGATAAAAATTTGACAAAATGTTATGTGGGTTATTGACAGCATACTGACATCGTGCTATTATGATGTCAGTATAATTCCATATTGAACATATGAAGTGCTGACTGTAATCCGCGTAGCAGTCAGAAGAGGGAATCAGGTGCAAGTCCTGAGCGATCCGGTCACTGTAACAGAGGAGCGACTTTTCGATATCCCATTGTACGATAGTATGAGAAGGGGAAAAGAAGTGATGATCCTGAAGTCAGGAAACCTGCTTTGTATGGCGAGGTTAAACTTCCGTGTAAAGTGTAACAACCAACTTAGGGTATCCGCAACCCAAAGCGTTGTCTGCTTGTTGGAAGCAGGCATTTTTTTATGGAATTCGCCTGTTCGTATGAATTATACCTATATGTATCGTGGTGGCCGCCACATACATACGACCCCTTAAAGGGTATGATTAAATGGCAGGCGGTACTACTCCGGATGCATTCGTTCCCTCCGCATATTTGAACGGATTCATTGTCTACCCCGGAGCAGTATCGCAAATCCTCTGAAATAAGTTTTGAAGATGACCAGTTCGGCAGTGCCGTGACTGGATTTTTTTATATAACGAGGTGAAAGTAAATGGAAAAACCATATTGGGAAGGGAAACACTATGCTTTTTTCAGCAATAAAGAATGTGAATATTTTCCGTGTCATGCAGGCGCAGATCCGGATAACTTCAACTGTCTGTTCTGCTACTGCCCGCTGTATGCACTGGGCGATAAATGTGGCGGGAATTTTCGAATGACAGAAACAGGAATAAAAGACTGCACGAACTGCCAGCTGCCACATAAAGCCCAGAACTACGGTTACGTAACCGGGAAATACAGCGAGCTGGCGGAACTGATGAAGAAGATACGAGAAGATGAAAAGGAATAGGATAGTTTGACATAAAGCAATACTGTCAGTCCTTAAAGGATATACGCTCCGTTTACTGAACACGCTGCGTTTCCGAATTTCATACATGCGCTTATTAGCGATTGCTACGCATAACTCGCTGTCGCTCAGACAGATGCTCCACAACCGCAGCTAGCATGTACGAAATTTACGGAAGCCTTGCTGAGTTCTGTAAACGGAGCGTATATTTTTTCGAGACAGCAGATTTGCTTTATCTCTTCTTTGGCTGGTGTTGTTTTCTGATTCGTTACCTCTGCGGGGATTACCTCATCAGTTCCGCTTCCCCACAACCGGGAAGGCCTCTCGGGGCAGCGGCCGAAGGCCGTGAACCTCCGCCGGGGTGTGGTGGCGCCACAAAGATGATACGGAAAATGAGAGAAGAGGAATTAATAGTATACATATATTTAAAATCTTCAGATAAATATAGAAAATATCTTAATTTAACTTCATATTCCTATACACAGAAAAAGGAACAGTCTCCTGACATTTTGACTCAGCAAATTTCCGTAGATTCTGACTGCGCTAATGATGGCTGCGTTGCACTGTTTGAGCACCCTTGGGTGCGAGTTTGCAAAAGCAGTCATCGATAGATGCGCGGGAAGAATCCGGAAATGCAGCGTGTCAACAAGTCAGGAGACTGTTTATTTTTTCGTGATATATATTATTATTATTATAGAATCTAAGATTCCTACCTCTCACTCAGTATCATCTTCAACCGAGGAATATCATTATTCAATATCATTTTCTCGGGAAACATCATCTCATGCACAAACTCCGCCGCACACGTAAAATCCCCTATATGCCCCACTCCATGACTGTCACTCGACAACACGATCGGAATTTCATACTTCATACAATACTTCAGGATCTCCTGGTTATTCGCCCGTGTATCTCCACGATACCCATACGGTGCGAGTGAAGCTTCATTGATCTCAAAAATAACACCATTCTCCTTAGCACCGACTGCCAGAGTCTCATAATCCACCGGAAAAGCCGGATTGTCGCAGTGTCCCAGGACTTTGACACATGGATGCGTCATGGCATTCAGATACGCACTGGTGTTTTCCGCAATCGTTCCACTATTGTAATTCTGTGCATGCATACTCGCAATCGCATAATCCAGTTCTCCGAGCAGTTCATCGTTCAGATCCAGATGCCCGTCAATATCCAGGATATTTAATTCCACTCCAAAAAGCAATTCAATTCCAAAACGCTTCTTCGGCGCATAAGTCAGACTGCGGAAATAAGAAGAAGTTCCAGCGGCCAGCGTTCCTGGACCGTGATCTGTGATTCCGAGCAGCTTCAGACCTTTTCTGGAGGCTGCTTTTGCCATATCAGAAATTGTGCAGGTGGTTCCGTGGCCACTTGCGATAGAATGTGTATGTATATCAGAAAGATACATGAAGATCCCTCCTTAGATCGAAAATAAATCGAAAAAATGTGGCAGATAAATACAAAATCTGACCGCAAAGATATCATTAACTCCAGTATGGCAGTCACTATCACAAAAGTCAACAGAAAAATGCAGTTCAAAATAAAAACCAACACAAAACCAATAAAAACCACAACAAAAACCTCGTAAAAAACAGAAGAATAATGTTGGATTTCGTTGACATGAAAGAGCACGTAGAGTATAATGATTCTATATGAATCGTGGCGTTTTAGCGCCTTCTGATTGCATATGAGATATGGTGTAAGAGATACCTTTAAGGTAGTGACACCATAAGAAAGGAGAAGCGTGGAGATGTTTAATACCACAGATGTTCCAAAGTCATCCAGGATTCCGAAACTGGTTGAGGCACTTTATGCCAATATGCCGGTAATCGAGTCTGCCAGAGCGAAGCTGCTTACTGAATCATATAAGGCTACCGAAGGTGAGCCGATGGTCACACGGCGTGCGGAAGCTTTTGCTCACATTCTCCGTAATATTCCGATCATCATTCGTGACAATGAACTGATCGTCGGAAGCAGCACGATCGCACCGCGAGGATGTCAGACATTCCCGGAATTTTCCTTCCAGTGGCTGGAAGATGAGCTGGATACCGTTGAAACGAGGAGCGCGGACCCGTTTTATATTGCAGAAGAGACCAAGCAGGAGTTAAGAGAAGTACATAAATACTGGAAGGGTAAGACATCCAGTGAACTTGCTACATCCTATATGGATCCGGAAGCAATCAAAGCAATCGAACACAATATCTTTACACCTGGAAACTATTTCTACAATGGTGTAGGTCACGTAACTGTTAAATATGGTGAAGTCCTTGCAATCGGATACAAGGGAATCATCGACAAAGCACAGGCAGAGCTGGACAAATGCCAGGTTGGAGATGCCAACTATGTTACGAAGAGCCATTTCTTAAATGCAGTGATCCTTTCCTGCCAGGCAGCAATCGAATACGCAGAAAGATATGCAGAACTCGCATCCCAGATGGCAGCAGAGTGTACAGATCCAGTACGTAAACAGGAACTTCTGCAGATTTCAGAAAACTGCAGCCGTGTACCGGCGAACGGAGCTACAAGCTTCTATGAAGCCTGCCAGTCTTTCTGGTTTGTACAGCAGCTGATCCAGATTGAATCCAGTGGACATTCCATTTCACCTGGACGTTTTGATCAGTATATGTATCCTTATTATAAGGAAGACATAGACAAAGGTGTGATCACAAGAGAGTTTGCACAGGAGCTGATCGACTGTATTTGGGTTAAGATGAATGACCTGAACAAGTGTCGTGATGAAGAATCAGCTAAGGGCTTTGCGGGATACAGCCTTTTCCAGAACCTGATCGTAGGCGGACAGAACAAATACGGCGAAGATGTTACCAATGATCTTTCATTTATGTGCATCGAGGCGTCCAAGCAGGTATTCCTGCCGCAGCCGTCTTTGTCGATCCGTGTATGGAATGGTTCTCCGCATGAACTGCTGATGAAGGCAGCTGACCTTACAAGAACCGGTATCGGACTTCCGGCTTACTATAATGATGAAGTTATCATTCCGGCACTGCAGAACAGAGGCCTCACTCTGGAAGATGCAAGAGAATACAACATCATCGGATGTGTTGAACCGCAGAAATCCGGTAAGACAAACGGCTGGCATGATGCAGCGTTCTTTAATATGTGCCGTCCGCTTGAACTTGTTTTTGCAAATGGTATGGACAAGGGTGTACAGGTTGGCATTCAGACTGGCGATGTTACCAAGATGAATACTTTCGACGAATTCTATGATGCATACAAGAAACAGATGGAATACTGTATTTCTCTGATGGTCAATGCAGATAATGCGATCGATGTTGCACATGCAGAGAGATGTCCGCTTCCGTTCCTTGCATCCATGGTAGATGACTGTCTGACCCGTGGCCTTACAGCAGAGCAGGGTGGAGCAGTTTATAACTTTACCGGTCCGCAGGGATTTGGTATTGCGAATATGGCAGATTCCCTGTATGCGATCCGCAAGCTTGTTTATGAAGATAAGAAAGTTTCCATGGAGACTTATAAAGAAGCGCTCGCATGGAACTACGACAAAGGCCTTGATGAAAAATCTGTTGCCGATATGTCAGAAATGATTCTCAAGGGAATGCAGGATGCAGGAATGACTGTCAACGAAGATACAGCAAAAGCAGTTCTTCAGACAGTTATGAGACTGAAACCTTCCGATGAGCAAATTCAGAAATTTACAGAACTGCATGATATGATCGATGAAGTTCCGAAATTCGGAAATGCCATCGATGATGTGGATTATTTTGCAAGAGATGTTGCATATACCTATACACGTCCTCTTCAGAAATATCATAATCCACGTGGAGGACAGTTCCATGCAGGACTTTATCCGGTATCTGCGAATGTTCCGCTGGGCGGACAGACAGGCGCTACTCCAGATGGCCGTTATGCGCATACTCCGGTAGCAGATGGTGTTTCTCCTTCTGCAGGTAAAGATGTCAACGGTCCGACGGCAGCAGCAACATCTGTTTCCAGACTGGATCACTTTATCGTATCCAACGGAACACTGTTTAACCAGAAATTCCATCCGTCAGCACTTGCCGGAAGAGAAGGACTGGAGAAATTTGTGGCTCTGATCAGAACATATTTTGATCAGAAGGGAATGCATATGCAGTTTAACGTTGTTGACAGAGCGACTCTGATCGATGCACAGAAGCATCCGGAGAAATACGCACATCTGGTTGTTCGTGTTGCCGGTTACAGTGCATTGTTTACAACACTGTCACGTTCTCTTCAGGATGATATCATCAGAAGAACAGAACAGGGCTTCTAAGAGGTAAATTATGAGTTATTTACAGACAAAAGGCCGCATTTTTGACGTCCAGCGATATTCGATCCATGACGGCCCGGGAATCCGTACGATTGTTTTCCTGAAAGGCTGTGTGTTGAGATGCAGATGGTGCTGCAACCCTGAATCACAGGAATACGGAATCCAGACAATGAAAGTCCTTGGCAAAGACAAGGTAATCGGTCGAGATGTTACAGTAGAAGAGATGATCAAAGTAGTCGAACAGGATCGTCCGTACTACCGCCGCTCCGGAGGAGGACTTACTCTTTCGGGCGGTGAGAGCCTCTGCCAGCCGGAATTTGCCAGAGATATGCTTCAGGCAGCAAAGGAACGGGGAATCAATACTGCACTGGAAAGTATGGCCTGTGCTCCATTTGAGACGATCGAGACAATCCTTCCGTATCTGGATCTGTATCTGATGGATATCAAGCATACCAATCCGGCAAAACACAAAGAATTTACCGGACGGGCAAATGACCTTATGATGGAAAATGCCCGTAAAGTAGCACTTTCCGGTAAATGTAAGCTGATCATCCGTGTTCCGGTCATTCCGACTTTTAATGATACAGTGGAAGAAATCCAGGGAATTGCATCTTTTGCAGATACACTTCCGGGTGTGGAACAGCTTCACCTGCTTCCGTATCACAGACTTGGTCAGGATAAATACATCGGACTTGGAAGACCTTATTTAATGGAAGGAATTCTTCCACCAACACAGGAACATATGCAGACGTTGAAGAAAGCAGCAGAATCCGTAAGTTCTCTGCATGTTCAGATTGGTGGATGAACAGAAAACAACAAAAACAACATTTTTATCGTGATAAAAACAACACAAAACAACGATAAAATCTTGACAATCTTGTTTATAAGGAGTAAAATCTCCTTAGAAGTACAATAAAACCAAAGTGGTTGTCCAGGGACTGAATTTCAGCTGACGGGCAGCTGCAAAAAACCAAATTGCTTTAGGAGGAAAATAAGCATGGTAAACGAATTTGAAATCAAAAAACAGATCTGTGACATCGGAAGACGTATCTATAACCGTAACATGGTTGCAGCTAACGACGGAAACATTTCCGTAAAGCTGAATGACAACGAATTCCTTTGCACACCAACAGGCGTATCCAAAGGATTTATGACTCCAGAGTTCATCTGTAAAGTAGATGCTCAGGGTAATGTAATTCAGGCTAACCCGGGATTCAAACCATCTTCTGAAATCAAAATGCATATGAGAGTATATCAGAAGAGACCGGACGTAGGATCTGTAGTACATGCTCATCCGATCTATGCAACATCTTTTGCTATCGCTGGTATCCCGCTTACACAGCCGATCATGCCAGAAGCAGTTATCGCTCTTGGATGTGTTCCGATCGCTGAGTACGGTACACCTTCCACAATGGAAATTCCGGACAACCTTGAAAAATATCTTCCATACTTCGATGCAGTTCTTCTTGAGAACCACGGAGCTCTTACATGGAGCACAGACCTGA